>ERZ795046.1352-NODE-1352-length-25275-cov-5.164750_pt1 | contig 25275 bp, 24 predicted proteins | sample MGYA00375130_ERZ795046 | MGnify/ENA primary metagenome ERZ795046 (study PRJEB30175, sample SAMN05720202) | activated sludge metagenome | isolation source: anaerobic digester from wastewater treatment plant | place: Japan | collected 2015-05-15 ...
TATGAGTTTGAAATCCTTCCAGTAATCCTTTTTCCAGAAGCGCCACTCGCTGCTCATCTTCATGTATTCCCGTCCCTCTTCGACTGTTGCGGATATATCGACCCTGCGCTTTTGCAGGAGCAGGAAGTCGACAGTGGATATCGCGACCGAGAAGAAAATCGTCCATACGACCTTATTGGGGCTGTTGTAGAAAACAGCGTATGCAGCAATAGCTGTGATAATGGAAACCAGCGATGTACGCTTGTCCTGGTTGAACATATCCAGCGACACACCAGCCAGGATAAGTCCTACGCCGCTCATCATACCCGAAATTATCGCCACGCCGGCAAAATCGGAGATCTTGCTGATTCCGCCAAAAGCAGCGATAGTGATCATCAGTACCGATGCGAGAAGTATGGAACTGACGTTATCCCTTAGGTTCTTCTTTACGCTGGCTACTGTGATAGTCTCAGCCTGGGAAGAAATCGGGGTCACCGAACCGGTAAGCAAATTGCCGAAACCTCCTACCAGGTAGGCAAAACCTGCCGGTTTAAGTGCAAAACCGCGGGCCTGTGCATAAAGAAGCTGAGGCACGCCATTAATGATAACTGCTGCGACTGCTAGAATAAATGGGCCTAGATCTTTCAAGAAATCCATGGTTTTCACCCCTGTTTGCGTTTTTATGTAAACAATATATCTCATTCGGACATGTACGACAAATCAGTTATACTAATGCTAACTATTAGTTATAGTAATGGTTTCATCTCATTTGCAATATTCAGAGCGAAGACTGACATATCGTTTGCGATTTGACCGGGAACGGAGTTACTATAAGTAATACAAACCAATTAGCTTTATTTTTCCATTCATAATCGACTCTCATTATGCAGCTGCAGGTACAGGGTGTTTTGCAGTACAAACAAAAACAACACGCTTGCCAGCCAGCTTAAATCTGAGACAGGAGACAGTTTCGGAGTCCCTGAAAAAAACACCAGGAACAGCAGCCAGTGGACAAGCCCGAGGGCAAATGCCCCGTAGAAGATGGTAAGCAAAAACCAGGCCTGCATTTTATGCCGTATCGACATCACGGCGGAGTAAATACAGCACCCTGCAACGACCGCGAGCTGAATGGAATTGTCAATGATTTCCGCCATTATTTTGGTTCCCCTTATCATGCTGCTTTCCGGACTTCAAACGGTAACAAAGGGCAGTTGCACACACACCGAGGGAAAAAGCCAGCAAACCGGTCAAAACATAGCCGATGGCATTGTTTTCGTAAAAAATGCTGGCCATCATGCTCGTATTGGCATAATCCGTTCCGAAAAGACCAGCCATGACCCGGGGCATCACAATACCCACACCTGCCGTTACGGCAAGACAGGCGGCAACAGCCGACAGGCCTATATAGCTGTGCATACGCTGCCTTTTTCTCTGTTTCAGTTCATTCACACGCCTTTCAATGTCGGCGATACGCTCATCAGTAGTTCGGATCGGTGATCCCCTCCCGTTCCAGCATTCGGCGCAGTCTTTTTTTCGCGCGCTCAGCCAGATGATCGATCTGCTTCGTGCTTTTTCTCATGACCTGCGCCGCCTGGGCATAGGTCATTCCTTCATAATAAAGCAAATACAGCACCTCGCAATAATCGGGGCTGAGCTGGTCCATGCATTCCCGCAGGATGCGGTTTCGCTCCCCGGACTGGAACACTTTTTCCACCAGGATCCCGCTTTCAGGCTCGCTTTCCAGTCCTTCAAGGCTGAAATCACGGCGGCGGCAAAGCTTTCCCGCATACCGCAGTGCAAGATTCCGTGCGGTCTTATAAAGATATGGCCTGAATCCATTTGGGGTCAGCCGCGGCCTGGCGTGAATCATGCGTGAAAAAGCTTCGATCATCAGATCTTCAGCATCATGGATATCGTGTATATAACCGTTGATATAGAGCGTCAATGCATCCCCGTGGCGTTCCAGCAGAATACGCGATCCCCTGAACGTTTGTTATCTCTGCATTTATAGTAAATTCACGCTTCCCTTCATTAGATTCAAGGCTAAAAGTGATGCGCTTTTTCGAGGCCTCGATGCGCTCATAGTTTCCGGAACTCTTTCGGGAAATCTCATATCCCATTTCACTGAATACCTGCTCGAACTCATCGAATGATGAATCAACAGTCAGCCCGTATAACGTAACTTTCGGGTCAGTGATTTCGATCGAAGTTATATGCTTGTTTTGGCAGGCATAGTCCGGCCACGCAGTGACCTTATACTTGACATAATACTCCGGATCGGTCTGATTCCCATTTTCATCGACCTCGGGCTGATAGCCGGAGCCATAGTATTGCCTGGCGCCGATCCATCCAAGGATCTCACAGTATCCGGAAAAATCAGTTTCTGAAACATCCTGCGTTATCCAGAACTCAAGGTTCGTGTCTTTCGGCTTTTTGGGAATACCCATGCCAAAACACGATGTGAGGCAGGCAAGAAATATTGCCAATATGAGAATGAGAGCAATAAATTTCATAGTTCACCACCCTCGAGTTTTTTCGTAAATATGAATTTACTGTTCCTGCTGCAATGTCCCTCTGTCCCTGATGGAGAGCTTGAGGCTCTTCACATACAAAGCCAGAAGCGATCTTATTGTTGCAAGAACGAAGCGCCTTGTTTCAGTATCGATCCCCTGTATGGTTTCCATGGCGCTAACAGCTTTTTTGTACCAGTCCCCGTTGAAGTCACTGAATTTCACGACGCCCATGGATTCAATGACTTTATATATCGTTGTCACGAACAATTCCCTCTTCTCATCATCAAGGGACGCGATCCACTGGTTGATCACCGTATCTATATGCTTTGCTCCTCCGGTTATGCCCTGCCTGTATTGGAAGTCTCCATTGCTGACCACCCATGAGAAGGGATCGTGCTGCATTATCCAAAACTGCCTGCTTTCCACGACAACATAATCTTCGTGATGCTGCAGGAGCATCCCTATCAGCGAAGACTGCGGCAGTGTTTTATGTATCTTCGATTTGATATTCGCATATTTCTCGCTTGTGAATATTTCATCCTTGAAACCGGGGCCGTCATGGCTGTAGATGCCGACAATGCGGTCCTGGACCGCAGGATCGCACTCCATGGCGGAATAGACTGCGATGTTTCCTCCCTTGGAATGTCCCCCGGCCATCAGCGCATGATGTGGAAACCGTTCTGCCACTGCATTCATATAGGCAGCTCCCTCCTGCTGTGCAGGCACCGGGTAGATAAACGCCATATTGAAATTCTCTTTCCAGCCGGCGATGGTAGCATCTGTACCCCGATAGGCAATATATGCGGTTTTGTCGTCCAGCAGGAAGGTAACGGCGGCAAACTGCTTCTGCTCAGTTATGCTCAAGGTGTCTGAAAAGCCGTACATCCGGATATCCCGAAACCTTGGGCTCATCCCGAGGGCAAGCAGAAGCCTGTGATTGCTCTTCGGATCCCGTACGTTTTCAAGCATATGCGGGATGATTTCCGCTTTCAGCAGGTCCCCGATCCTGACAGGAGTCCCGCTGTCCGTAAGTCCCGGCACGATGCCGTTGAGGTTGATATAGACGAACTGGGACAAGACAAGGCTGTCCACCAGGTTGAAACCGGCGCTCTCAAACCTCTCCATCTGTGTTTCGGCATAATCTATGATATTCATGTTTATTTCCTTTCAGATCTGTCCCGATATATCGGCACTGTTCCGGAAATACTGCTTTTTTTACTGTTTACATGTGAATATTTTACTGGATTCTTTGTACAATAACAAGACAGCGCAGACCATGTTGAAGGCGGAAGAAGAATATGGTAAAATCAGCGCGTTGATATTCTTATTTGTTAAGGTGGCACAGATGAAGCAGGAACGGCAGTACCCAAAAGTCATGATAACTCCAAAGGCGGAGCGCAGTATAAAAAGCGGCCATCCGTGGATATACGGGGAAGAGATCCGCAAAACGGATGGCGTGCCTCAGAACGGCGGGCTGGTGGATGTGTTTGCCGGAAACGCCTATATGGGTACGGGCTTTTACAACAGTGCCAGCAAGATCACAGTCCGGCTCATTTCACGCAACGCCAACGATACGTTTGACGCCCGCTTCTGGCGCCGCCGCGTGGAGTATGCCGTCAAATACCGTAAAACCGTCATGCCTGGCCCGGACTTTGCCTGCTGCCGCCTGGTCCACGGCGAGGCCGACCAGATGCCGGGGCTCACAGTGGACCGTTATGGCGGTATCCTGTCCGTGCAGATCACCTGCCTCGGCATGGAACTTGTCAAGGATATGGTTTACCGTGCACTTTGGGACGTGCTTTCCGAAATGGGCGAAACCGTCACCGGCATTTATGAGCGCAATGACATAGACCTGCGTACACGCGAAGGATTACCGGAACATAAAGGCTGGTATACGTCCGATGGCATATCTGCACCGGAATCAGCAGTGACGGAGATAATCGAAAATGGCGTGAGATACCTGGTGGATGTGGAAAACGGGCAGAAAACCGGCTTTTTCCTCGACCAGAAATATAACCGTGCCGCTGTTGCCCGGATCGCAAGGAGCAAGCGGGTGCTGGACTGCTTTACGCATACAGGCTCCTTTGGCCTCAACGCTGCGCTGGGCGGGGCAGAACATGTCACCTGCGTGGATATCTCACAGCCAGCCATCGAAATGGCAAAAGCAAACGCCGTGCAGAACGGTCTGGACGATAAGATGGACTTCCTGTGCGAAGACGTGTTTGACCTGCTGACAAGGCTGGCAGAGCAAAAATACAGGGATTATGATCTTATAATCCTGGATCCGCCGGCCTTTACCAAGTCACGCAGGACTGTGCAGTCTGCCGCCCGGGGATATAAGGAGATCAACATGAAAGCCATGAAACTGCTGCCTCGCGGCGGATACCTTGCCACCTGCAGCTGCAGCCACTTCATGACTGATGAATCATTCCGCAAAGTGCTGACCAGCGCTGCGAAGGACGCCGCCGTATCTCTCAGGCAGATCGAGGCCCGTCAGCAGGCCCCGGACCATCCCATCCTGTGGAATGTTCCGGAGACGGATTACCTCAAGTTTTATATTTTCCAGGTCGTATGATCTGAAAGCAGTATGACCTGGGAGCAATTTAGCCTGATGCCTGAGTTTCAGGTTTGGCGGAAATTTACCGGGGGAACTGCACACAGAAGGGTTCCGTAGCTGTTGTTGAAGCTGTTCAGATTAAAACTGTTCAGATATTTGCCAGGTCGGTCTCGACCCATGAAGGGGGTGCTTATATAAATGATCGCTGTTGTTGATTATGGTGTCGGCAACCTGTTTTCGCTGATGTCAAGCCTGCGCTTTTTAGGGCTCGACTGCATAGTGACAAATAAAAAGGAAGATCTGACGGGAGCAGACAGGATCATCCTTCCCGGCGTCGGCGCTTTCGGCGACGCCATGGCAAAGCTCAGGGAATCCGGGCTTGAAAACACGGTTAAAGAGTTGGCGGCAGTTAAACCGCTTCTCGGAATATGTTTGGGAATGCAGCTTTTGTTTGACAAAAGCTTCGAACACGGTGAGCATGAAGGCCTGGGGCTCATTCCCGGAGTGGTCGCGCCGCTCGCGGCCGATATCGACCCGGCTTTGAAAGTTCCGCACATGGGCTGGAACAGGCTTGAGATCACCAGGGATGACCCGATATTCAAATACTTCGATAATGGTGAATGGGTCTACTATGTCCACAGCTATTACGCTAAAAACTGCCCGGAAAGCATACTGGCCGTTTCGGAATATGGCGTCATGGTGACGGGGCTCGTGCGTTCCGGTTCCGGCATGATCTACGGTATGCAGTTCCATCCCGAAAAAAGCGGTGATGCAGGGCTTCGTTTGCTCAAAGCATTTTCGGAAATATGACGGATGACGGGTAATATCGTTAGTAATTCTATATGTTCGGAGGCAATCCGATGATCAGCAAAAGGATAATACCATGCCTTGATGTGATGAACGGAAGGGTCGTCAAGGGCGTAAACTTCAAAGATATCCGGGATATGGCGGACCCGGTGGAAATGGCGCGACGGTACAGCGAAGCTGGCGCAGACGAACTTGTATTTTACGATATCACAGCAAGTTATGAGGGAAGGAAGCTCTTTACCGGCGTTTTGCGGGCAGTGGCTTCTGAAATCTTCATTCCTCTCACTGTAGGAGGCGGTATAAACTCGCTCGACGATTTTGATATGGTGTTGAAGTCCGGTGCTGACAAGGTAAGCGTCAACACCGGCGCCATAAAGGATCCTTCGCTGATAAGCGCTGCGGCAAAGCGCTACGGCAGCCAGTGCGTCGTACTGAGCATGGACGTTAAACGCGTGGACGGTAAATTCCGTGTCTTCGCGAATGGCGGCAGGATCGACACAGGAATCGATGCCCTCGAATGGGCTAAGAGAGGAGAAGATCTTGGAGCCGGAGAAATCGTGCTCAACTCCATAGACACCGACGGCGTGCGCGGAGGCTTTGACCTCCCGATGCTCCGCGCGGTAGGTGAAATAGTTGCAATACCGCTTATTGCAAGCGGAGGGGCGGGCAAAATGGAAGATTTCGTTGAACTGTTCAGGTATGACAGGATAGATGCAGGTCTTGCGGCAGGCGTATTCCATACAGGGAAAATAGAAATAGGGGACCTGAAAAGTTACCTCAGGGAATGCGGCGTAAACGTACGCCTGTAAAAGACAATAGCAAATTTGATTATAGGCTGTATCAGGATTTTTGCTTTTTTCATTTGTTGTTTAAGTAATTCCACAGTATTTGAAGACGGGCCTTTGCATCAATAAAATTATCAGAGCAAAACCCTCGCATCCATTCTCTTTCTTTATCAAATGGGTCAATCCAGAAACGCTTCATAAATTTCCTCAACATTGATCGGATATCCCAAGCCAGGCCTGAAACTGAACAGACAAGTTGAATGAATTGGAAAATACGATCCTTTCATAATCCTTGATCATCGCAAAACCTGGAAAAGCTTCTATACCAATTGGGTATCTGATTGTTCTGTATCCCAAAATACCAGAAGATCAAGGAAATGCTGGAAGAATATGTTGCGTCCTACGCCGCTTCCATGTTTGTCCTGGAGGATCTGACTTCCGAGATCGACTGCTGCATCAGTGATAACAGGGTCGATGACAGGGCGTCTTCGGAACTGGCGCGTATCAGGAAACGAATAGCCGTCGTCGAGGACCGGATCGCGAGCAAACTTAACAGTATCCTGAACTCGCCGGCCTGGCAGGGCAAACTGCAGGACCAGGTGGTCAGCATCCGGAACGGAAGCTATGTCATACCTGTCAAACGCGAGTACAGGCGCTCTATAGAGGGCACGGTCGTGGATACCTCATCCAGCGGTTCCACCGTGTTCATAGAACCCTCAGCCATCCGCGCCCTGAAAAATGAGCTGAATTTATTGAGGATAGATCCTCCGCTTTTGAAACCGAAGTTTATGCGTCCATATTTTGCCATTCTCAATCAAAGCTTGATTTTTTTATATATGACAGATAGAATGACCAAAGAGGTTAATATTTTATGCAAATACACAAAATCTGAGCTGGATTATTGACAAAGTCATTCGGCCAGATAAAATATAATTAAACCTATATGAATAATATGATAACAGATAGGAGTCACATTCAATGGGTACCGGTACTCCTCTCATTCAAATCAGAGGACTCAGTAAGGTCTTTGAGACCGAATCAGGTGAGGTCAATGTCCTTGAGGATATTAACCTTGACATCATGGAAGGCGAAATATTTGGGATCATTGGTATGAGCGGCGCCGGCAAGAGCACACTGGTGAGGTGCCTGAACTTTCTTGAGAAACCCACAAAAGGCACCGTGTATTTTGACAACCAGGACCTGTCCGCCCTCAGCCAGAAGGAACTTTACAGGATCAGGCAGTCCATGGGGATGATCTTTCAGCAGTTCAACCTGCTCATGCAGCGAAATGTCCTGAAAAATGTGTGCTTTCCCCTGGAAATCGCCGGGATCAGGAAAAACGAGGCTGAAGCCCGAGCATATGAACTGCTGGAACTGGTAGGCCTGGTTGATAAGGCCAAAGCTTACCCGTCACAGCTTTCAGGGGGGCAAAAACAGCGTGTTGCCATTGCCAGGGCCCTGGCCAACGATCCAAAGGTCATCCTGTGCGACGAGGCGACCAGCGCCCTCGACCCGGCAACGACCAAGGGGATCCTTGCCCTGCTCAAGGACATAAACAAAAGGCTTGGGATCACCATCGTCATCATCACCCATGAAATGAGCGTGGTGGAAGAGATCTGCCAGAGGGTGGCCATAATCGACAGCCGGCATATCGCTGAAGTAGGCTATGTACAGGACATTTTTACAAAACCCGTGACAGAGGCTGCCCGCCGGCTTGTATTTCCCGAAGGGGAAAGGGTGGATCACTTCACCAGTTCACGATGTTGCCGCATCGTGTTCAACGGGAGTTCGTCCTTTGAGCCTGTCATCGCGAATATGGTGCTTGAATTCAGGCAGACCGTCAACATCATTTTTGCCGACACCAGGAACATCGACGGGAAAGCTTTCGGGCAGATCGTCATCCAGCTTCCAGAAGACAGGCTGACAGGAGAAAAAATGATGGCTTACCTGCGCAGCAGGGGACTAACGGTAGAGGAGGTAAAGGGCTATGTTTGATCAGGCGACTTGGGAAATGATCGGGAAAGGATTCCTGGATTCACTATATATGACGCTGGTGTCCTCGGCCCTGGCCTATCTGCTGGGACTGCCCCTGGGCATCATACTGGTGGTCTCCGACAAGGACGGCATAAAGCCATGTGCATGGCTGAACAGCGTCCTGGGCGTAATCATCAACCTGCTTCGTTCAGTGCCTTTCCTCATTCTCTGTATCACGGTCATTCCCGTGACACGGTTCATTACGGGAACTTCCCTGGGTCCTACCGCCACCATCGTTCCGCTGGTGATCGGCGCGGCTCCTTTCATTGCAAGAATGGTGGAATCCTCGCTCAAGGAAGTTGATAAAGGCGTGATCGAAGCCGCCCAGTCCATGGGAGCCACTCCTTTTGAAATCATCTGGAAGGTACTGCTTCCCGAATCGCGCCCGTCACTCATACTTGGCGCCGCCATTTCTGTGACGACCATTTTGGGCTATTCGGCAATGACCGGGTTCGTAGGCGGCGGAGGTCTGGGCGACATAGCCATCCGTTATGGCTACTACAGGTATCAGACCGATATAATGCTGGTCACTGTCGCTCTCCTGGTCATAATCGTCCAGGTTCTCCAGGAGATCGGCCTGAGACTGGCCAAGTTAGGCGATAAAAGAAAATAGGTAATAAAGGGGGAAAATATAATGAAGAAGACATTATCTCTGTTACTTGTGCTTACTTTAGCGTTCACACTGCTTGCAGGCTGCGGCAGCAAAACTTCGGAATCCAAAAAGATCGTCGTGGGAGCGACTCCGGCGCCCCATGCCGAGATCCTGGAAGCAGCCAGAGAAGTTTTGAAGGAGAAGGGTTATGAACTGGAGATCAGGGAGTTCACCGATTATGTCCAGCCCAACCTTTCACTCCAGAGCGGCGACCTTGATGCCAACTACTTCCAGCATACTCCTTATCTCAATGACTTCAATGCCGAGCAAAAAACAGACCTTGTACCTATCGCAAGTATCCATTATGAACCGCTGGGTATCTACCCCGGCAAAACAAAAAGCCTTGACGACCTGAAAGACGGCGCACAGGTGGCCGTTCCCAATGATACCACCAATGAAGCGAGGGCGCTGCTGCTCCTGGAAGCCAACGGCCTGTTAAAGCTTGATCCCGATGCAGGGCTTAAAGCGACCCCGAAGGATATCGTTGAGAATCCTAAAAACCTTAAGTTTGTCGAAATAGAAGCAGCTCAGCTGGTACGTTCACTGGAAGACGTAGACATAGCTGTCATCAACGGCAACTATGCGATCCAGGGCGGCCTGAACGCAATGACCGACGCCCTGGCAAAGGAAGAAAAGGATTCCGTTGCAGCCACCACTTACGCCAATGTTCTTGTGGTACGTAAGGGCGACGAGGACAGGAAGGATCTGAAAGCCCTTGCCGAAGCCCTTCAGAGCGAAAAAGTCAGGAAGTTCATCGAGGAAAAGTATGAAGGCGCGGTAGTTCCCGTGTTCTGATCAACCGGCTTCAGAGTAACAAATGCATGAAAACTCCCGGGAATGTGATTCCCCGGGAGTTTTTTATGGGCACGGTCCCCTGTCTTTTCATTCGGCTGTCGTTATTTCACCCATATCCTGTTTCGCACAGGCCTCCCATGGCCGAAGTGAATGATGCGTTCTCCAAGCCCGGTTATCTTTTTTGCGCTTTCAAGCATGGCTTCCTCATCGTTGTACAGCATGGACAAGGTCGGGTAAAATATGTTCATCAGCGCATCGCCCGCTATCAGCTCTTTCTCTCCGACATCTATGCCTATGGAGCCTTTGGTGTGTCCCGGAAGGCCGATGACTTTTGCCGCGATTCCATATTCTGCTAAATCATCTCCGTCATTCAGAAAGACAGACGGAGTGAATGCTCTCATTTCCCTTTTTGTAAAGCCGTCAAGAGAAGCGGATAATACGATCTTCCCCAGGAAAGACCTTGCTGACATGGATTGATTATTATTCGACTCTATCAGGTCAACATCATCTTTATGCATCGCAATGGGAACTTCGAGTCTTTCTGATAACTCGGCAGCATTTTCCGCATGATCGAAATGCGCATGGGTCAATACGATCAGTTTCACTTTGCAGGGCTTGCAAGCATCAATGACAGTGTCAAGGTATTCCTTCCTCCCTGTATCTACAAGTATTGCCGAATCCCCTTCGGAAACTATGTAGACGTTCGCATTGCCGCACTTTACCCTTTTCACCATACTCATGCCGCTCTCTCTCTTAATGTGCTTTTTTATCGTCCTTTTTTATGATTCCGTGGATGATAGTGTCGAGTATCTCATCATTAACTCGTCTTTTGGCCAGGGATAGCTTCCGCATAAATCTCCATTATGCCGGCAAACTGTAATAAGTAATACATAGCTGGACTCAATCCAGCTTCTTGTCGCTGTAGCAGATAACGCTGCCGGCATCATCGAAAGGAAATTGCTTTGCTTTACCGCGGAACCATTTATAATCTGTGCTTTGCCTTTTTTCACCTTTCCCTCTCGTCTCGATGAGTTCCTTTACGCCGGACCGCAGGCTGTCAAACAGTGATATATCATCAAAGCCCTGCGCGTGGCCGTGCAGGATCCTGTCCGCCTTTTCGGTCACCCATGAGATCCTGTCGAGATTTTCAAGGAATTTCCTGAGCGGCAGGCTTTCGTCCAACTGCATCCAAAGATGATGATTGATGCTGTCGCCGGTAAACAATACGCGCTTTTCTCTTAAAAGCACGCATATCCCTCCGGGGGTGTGCCCGGGAATCGAAACGGCTTCCAGCGTAAGTCCGCCGAGGTCGATCACATCGCCGTCGTTGATTGGTTTGAACGGCGGCATTTTAAGCTTCTTTTCACTGCAGAGCTTTCTGAATGAGGGAAAGTTTGAATGCTCTGCGGCAACTTTCATGTCATCGGGATGCAAATAGCAATCACAGTCAAAGTATATATTGCCGAAGATATGGTCGCAGTGGCCGTGGGTATTTACAACCACTAAAGGAAGATCGGTGATCTCCCTTACGACCGCATGGACATCCTCGATACCGTTCATTGTATCAATAACCGCTGCTTTTTTCTCCCCGCAGACAAGATACCCTGTCGCCTGGCCGTTATCATCCATAAGCCATATACAGTCATCGATCTTTTTGGTTTTGATCCTGTTCGCCACGCACAACACCCCTTATCTTTTTTTGTTTTTTCCATGAGTTTCTCCAGCAACAGCGAAATACTGACCTTTATTATTCGCCATGTACTCATTTTACCTCTCCGGGTACGATCAGGCAATTGAAACTTTTACTCGATCCCAATCTTATATTCCCTCATCCATATATCCACCTGGATCAGATAAGCCATCAGCTGCGGGCCTGTCATGAGCTGCCCGTACCATGGCGCGGAAAGGGTTCTCCCGTCGGAATCGATGATCTCCTGTACCTTTTGCCTGTCGATCAGCTGCACCAGTGGAGAGGCGGGATCATCCAGTATGCTTTGCAGGCTTGATTTGACTGCTTCCAGGTACCTGGGATTGTGGGTCTTCGGATAAGGGCTTTTTTTGCGCTGTATGATCCCTTCAGGCAAAATACCCTTCATGGCTTCCCTGACGATACCTTTTTCCCTTCCGTTGAGCGACTTGATGTTCCAGGGCATGTTATAGGCATACTCCACCAGGCGGTGGTCGCAAAAGGGCACCCTTACCTCAAGCCCGCTGTACATGCTCATCCTGTCTTTCCTGTCCAGCAAAGTCTGCATGAACCAGTCAAGGTTCAGCATGAACATCTGCTTCATGCGTACTTCATGCTCTTCCTCGCCCGGCAGTGTATCCGCTGCTTTTATGGTATCGCTGTACCGCTGTTTCACATACTCTTCCCCATTCTTCAGCAAGCCCGGCTTCAGGATGCTTTGCCTTAGATCCAGCGAATGCGACCATGGGAAGGTGTCTTTGCATAATATGTCTCTGTTGTGATACCACGGATAGCCGCCGAATATCTCATCCGCACATTCGCCGGAAACCGCAACGGTGAACTCCTTTTTGATTTCCCTGCAGAAGAGCAGCAGTGAAGAATCGACATCCGCCATACCGGGCAGATCACGGGCAAGCACCGCATCGCCAAGATATTTTTCCAAGTCATCGTTATCCAGCATAACTTCATGGTGCTGTGAACCTATGTAGTTTGACATCATCCTGGTATATTCCTCGTCGGAGTTGGGCTGAAAAACACTTTTTCTGAAATATTGCCGATTGTCGACATAGTTGACCGAATATGTATGGAGTTTCCCTTTATTGTCGGACAAATACGCATCGGATGCTATTTTTGAAATAATACTGGAATCAAGTCCGCCGGACAGGAAGCAGCACAACGGCACATCCGACACCAACTGGCGCCTGACAGCGTCTGTTATCAGGAAACGGGTCTTCTCAATGGTGGTCCTGACATCGTCTGTATGTTCACAGGCCTTCAGGCTCCAATATTTCCGGATCTTCGACCCTGTTTTTTGCTCATAGACCAGGAACTCTGCCGGCCTCAATTCGGTTACGCCCTTAATGACGCCATTGCCGCCCGTCCTGCCCGGGCCGAGGAGAAAAATCTCTTTAAGGCCGTCATTGTCGACCCTGGGCCTCACCAGGGGGTTTGCCAGCAATGTTTTCAACTCTGAACCAAATATGATACCGCCAGGATAACTGTAGACAAACAGCGGCTTTACGCCCATCCTGTCGCGGGCAAGGAACAAAGTCCGGTCAGCGTCGTTCCATACTCCGAAGGCATATATGCCGTTCAGCCTTTCCAGGCACGTTTCGCCCCAATGTACGTACGCCGTCAGCAGGACCTCCGTATCGGAATGCCCCCGGAAGCGATATCCGGAAGCAAGAAGCTCGTCGCGGAGTTCCTTTGTGTTATAAAGCTCTCCATTATACACAATGGTATAGCTGGCATCGCCTTTTTCGATCGTCATCGGCTGCTTACCGTTTTCAGGGTCGATCACGATGAGCCTCCGGTGCATGAGGCATACGTTTTCCTTAAGATAGATGCCCTGCGCGTCAGGCCCCCTTCGTACCAGCGTTGCCGTCATTTTATTTATGATTTCTTCATCTTTTCTCAAGTCCCTGTTGTGATCTATCCATCCTGCGATCCCGCACATAAACACCCTCCTGAAATAAATAAAGGCGCCACTGTCAGTGACGCCTTTGTCATCGCTATATATTTATGTTATATGCAGTGCCCCGGGAATTGTTGCTTATCATCCGCAGTCCGTCATATCCGGCCGGTATCCGCTATATTCGATCGCTGCGGCGTTGCCATGCCATTCCGGAAACTGACGAATATCCGACGCAGCCGGCCACGCGGCCGTTGTCATCAGTTTCAGCTTGCGTCTACAGCAATGAACGGTATAAAAAGTCAAAGGCCCTGTCCAGAAACAAATCAGCGTTACATTCTCTGAAGAAGAGACGATAGAGCTGCTGATGCATAAAGATGCTGAACCGTATTCTGAGCCGCTTGCCGCGAAGATAAGGCAGTCGGGTTTCAATGCAGGTATTATGAAAGTGCTGCCTCGCAATTTGGCAGTATTGCTTCAGAGCACTAATGTATGAGCGGACAGTTATCTTTCTGATCCATGCTGCACAGGCGTGTATCCTGGAATGAGTCCATGTTTATATGAAGCTGAAAGGAGATCGATCATGAAGTTAAGTGGAGTATGTATAGAGACCGATAATGCACCCCGTCTCGCAGAATTTTACAGGATCGTCCTGCAGGAAGAGCCTTTTGTTGAAGGCAGCCATTACTCATTCAGCAAATCCCTCAACGGCATTGCCCTCGTTGTGAGCATTGACCGGGCAGCAGTCCTGGCACATCATACATCCGATCAGGGAATTATGGGCGTTCACAGCAACCCATTCCGGAAACTCTCCCGGGACCTCATTCATCGTCGTAAGGCAAACTTCGGTGTTTATGATCCGATGATCATGTTCGATCGCTTTTGTCGGACAAGCAGCCACACAGGCATGGCATTTTTTCGCATGCATCCATACGCCGGGCTGGAAACCAGTCGGCTTCATCACAGGGCAGATCAGAGATATACGAAATTATTCGGATATAGCTGCCGAATTCCTCATGGAAGCAAATGTTGTTGCGTCCATACAGGCAAAGTCCGCTATGAACAGCCAGCAGTTTTTGCGGAATCCTGTCAAAAAGTGCCGCCGTGTACCCAAAGGGTTTCAAACAGGCATTTATATACTCCAATATCCCGTTGTCCTTAACACCCTCGTCCAGGTATTGGGGCGGTACGATGCAACGGATCGTTTCACCATGATAAGTAAATCCAACGATGATCTTCGGGCTGGGTGTTATCACCGTTATCAGAGACCGCGGCTGGAAGCCATATTCATCCGTGATAGCCATAAAACCTGCCATCCAGTTTATAAACATGTTATGCCTGTCCGTTCTTAAAGCCTCTATTTCCCGCTTCAGTTCACCAAAACATGACACAGGTACGATGGCTCCTCTGTCTCCATGTGCAGCGATCTCTTTCAGCAGTCCTTCTTTCATACCATACCTCCCCGCAGGACCCCAGCGATCAGACTTTTTCCGCGCCGAAGCCTGCTGATGCAATCCTTTGCGCAAATCACTGCTTTTCACTGACATTATATCAGATATCTTCATTCAGAACAAATGTTCTTTTTTATTTTTAATAAAATTTTCCCATGGGCCAAAAAGAATTGCATTAAGGATCCATGAGAGGAGTCAGGATTCTATCCCCATTTTTTCCAGGATCTCTTCAGGTTCGCGGATGATCCTCTCCGCGCCGATCGATCTCAGGTAATCCCTATCACGGAATCCCCAACCGACCATGATGACATCCACGCCCGCATTCCTGGCCGTCTGGTAATCCACCTCCGAGTCCCCGATGTATACCACTTCATTTGGGGTAGCCTTAAAATATTCCATCACAGAAATGACACTGTCGGGATACGGTTTCCTTCGCATGCCGTCTTTATCACCTACTGAATAATCAAACAGTCCGCCGAAATATTCTTCACACAGTTTCTTTACGGCAAGGTCCGCCTTATTCGAAACAACCGCTGTCAGGATACCCTTATCCTTAAGTTTTTTCAGCACTTCCCTGATCCCGTCATATGGGCGTGTTTTTACCGCACAATGATCCTTATAGTATTCAATGTATGTTGTATATACTTTATCTATCATCCCTTCATCCGCGCCATCCGGGACAGCCTGTTCCACGAGCCTGCGGATGCCGTTTCCGACAAAGCTTTTTATCTCGTTCAGCGACCTTTCCGGCATGCCGTACTTCTTCAGGCAATAGTTCATTGAATCAGCCAGGTCCTCAAGCGTATCCAATATCGTTCCGTCCATATCGAATATAGCAATCCTGTATTTCATGATCCACCCCATTCTGAGTTTGCTGCTCCAATGTCATCCGCATAAGTCAATGAAAAGCCTCTGCCTGATCCGTTTTTCCAGGCCGGATTTCATGCGGAATACGCTGTGTCAAAAACGTCCATAATTCTTTATAGCAATCCTGTCTTTCATTTTCGCTGTTGTAACCATATCTGCCCACACAAAAGTAAAAATGAACAAATCAGCAATGGATCATGGCCACAGTTCACCTGTCAGTCCTTCAAGGATCGATCCGCAGGCCCAAGGCATCAGCGCAAACCATGTACTGGCAGGCGTCCCGTCCGGATAACGCTCCGTCAGCAAACCCTCGCTATGGCAAAACCGTTCGGACATCCATCCCTTCCTGCCATAGCCGTACTCACGGTCAGCAATCATGTGGCACTGGCAGCTCCAGAGAAGCGTATCCTCCAGGCGGCTCCGGATGTATCCATCGTCCTGCCTGGACAAGAAGTAAACCATCTCATCCATCACCGAAGAGGACATGGGGTGGATGTGCGGGTTGACTACCGAGGTAATGCTTCCTCCGCAGCTGGACCAGCCAGCAGTGCTCAACGGCGGTATTTTTATTGGCGAGTTGTAGCAGAATTTAAATGTGTATTCGTAATACAGCGCATCCCGCAAATACATGAGCAGGTGCTCTTCCCCGGTAATCTCGTGAAGATGTCGGACCGCCCGGATATAGGCAAGAACGCCTTCCGAATCGATATTCTTGTCGATGTCAAGGGGACCGCCGTAACACTCCTGGTGCCGGATATAGGCGTCATGGTAGTAGTCTGCGCTTTGCAGCAGCGAGGGCAGGTACGTCCTGTCACCGGTGAGGCAGGTGTAATATGCCGCCGCAGCCATACACCACGCACCGGAAAAAGAATCATATTCCAGCCCCGCTCCCGTTTTTTCAGATAGTATATATGGATACTCTCCGTCCGCATTACGGCTTTTTTCCGTCCGCGCGATGACCCTTTTTGCAAAATCCAGCCAGTCGCCATGAACGATATTGCGTTCACGTTTTTCCAATGCGTATGCCTTCAGTGCCAGGTACACGCTCTGCCCCACCAGGTAAGCCGCATGCCCCGGCGTTCGCTGCCGGTCGTACCACCATCCCCGGTTGCTCCATTTACCGTCGTGTTCTGCCAGATAGGGCAGATCGTTCTGCTCGTTTATGGAATAACGAACGATATGGTCGATGCAGTCCAGGGCTTGCTGCCGAATGGTCTCATCCTTCAAACGCAGCGATGAGGCGAGCATCGGAACTGCCACGGCCAGGCCGTTCGTCCACGCGATGGAAGGCAGCAGCCTGTATTCGAAATGGTCTCCCTTGTCGAACACGAAGCATGAATAAGAATGTATCTCCGGCAGCCACGCATCACGGGCAATGGCATTTGCCATGTCACGAACAGTCTCCTGCACGGTGCACAGGCGGCGGGGCGACTCATGATACTTCCGGTAAACCCATTTCAGTGCGTCATGGAGCACGCGCTCGTCGCCTCCAGGAATATCGAAGCAGTATATCCGAACGTCGACCGTTTCTCCCTGCTCTATGCAGAAGCAGTTTTTATCCAGCGGTGCTCGCGGATAATACTGATGCGAATCAAGGAAAAACCACGGCGCATTCTCGTAACCCAGCGTATACCAAACCCCACCCGGCTGTATTGAGCATCCGAAACCCGTGTACTGGTCAAACTCTCCCCTTATACCGGGCTCCCATTGTACCCGCCGGCTGCCGCAGCGCATGTAATAAGGCGACGCCGCAAAACCGGTCAGGCGTCCGTTTCCATAAGCAAAGGCACAGGGATGTGAAAGCCGGTCACTTCGCACCATCCACCATGGGGAGGCGGGAAATTCGCCGTCTTCCCGGAGGCGCGGGCATTTGCTGTCCACAACCAGCGGTGTCTCCCCACGGTTCGTGCCATACATGAAGCCTGGCAGGAAAAACCGCGGCGCAGGCGCATCCACGGGCAGTGAAATACGGATGACACCTTTCCACGGTGTGCTCCCGGTGTTTTTTATCCGGATGTATACCTGATACGGATCATCCGATGAACCGCCGCCTTTCTCACAGATCACAGATACAGTCAAATGCTGTGTTTCCGGCGGAAAATACGTTATATCTTCCCCAAGAGGACGTGCAGTAATAACAGGACTTATCATTTGTTTTTCTCCTTTTCGTTCTGGTCATGCCGAAAATACCTGTTTGACAGCATCAACCCAGTTTACTGTCATTGATTATTTTTTTCAGATGATATTCTGCCGCTTCAGTGAATTCCTGGCTGTCCAGTATGCTTTCGATCTCATCTATTCTGCATATATGGACTTTATCAACTTCAAACTTATAATCATCCGCTCTTGCTGATTCTCCATTGATTTCCCTTAAGTCATGATCAACATAAGCATTAAGTATAGCAATGGGCTGCTTTTTAACAACTCCGGCAACAATACCGGTTATTTCCAGGTCAGAGCAGTCCAATCTTAAGTTGAGCTCTTCTTCCAACTCCCTTACAGCGCAGCTTCTTATAGGATCATCCGTATTCCAGTCGATAAGATCCACGGCTCCGGTGGATGTGACACTATACAGGTTTTTGCCTATTCCTACATTTCCGGACCGTTTCACCAGCATTGCATTTCCATATGTATCTACAACCTGGACACTTATCGCCAGGGCATTCGCCAAGTTGCCATTTAGTATCAGGTCTTCAAATCCATTGCATTCTTTCAATGAGGAATAGTATTCCAATAATTCCTGAAGACTTTTAAGATATTTGTCATTTTTGCAGTGTTCCTCTGCAAAAACCCTGAAGCCGGATATGTCCAGCCTGATGATATTCGTCAGCAAAAGGCTGTAGAAATCTGTGCGGGATATTACAAGTACGCTTTTATCACCTTCTGTCCTGACAGCATCCAGTCTTACATTTTCCGAATTGAAAAATTTCCCGTTCCTGTAAGCGCTCCACATCTCGACTATCAAATCTTTAGTTTCGTCTGAAAATGGGAGCTCATATTTTTCATCGATTTTTATATATTGGATCTTCTCCTTTAGCAGGTATTCATATACTGCCATATGCGCACCTCACTAAAATATACGTCAGGTCATCTTTTTTCCTCACTCTTGCAACACTATTCCGAGCATCATCCTGCTGGCATTTCCGCAGTGCGTTAACGATATGTTTCAGTTTTTCCGCATCAAATATCGATCCGTCAATAGCTGAGATCCCAAACAAATCGAATGCCTCCATCAATCCGTCAGAACACCCGAGGCACATCGTTTCAGGATCAATATCTATCTCTCCCTGGATGGCATTGTCGATCCCGGCGCAATCTACCGATCCGATCCAATATCCATTTTCAGTATTCATATATTTTCTTGTATCCCTGAGAAGTTCGATCTTGTTTTCATATGTCAGTTTTCCGCTCTTTTTTAGCGCTTCAATGCCGGATCTGTTCTTCTCTGTAAAAACCAGGAGTCTGCTGTCAGTCAGCTTTATGATCTCGCCTTTATTCTTTACCAGGAGTACGCAGTCGCCCAAAATATAATACTCACATTTCGAACCGGTCATCCTGGCCAGCAGAACTGCAAAACTGGGAAGTTTATAAATCTCATAGTCTTCCGTTTTCAGGCTCAGCAGCTTATTCGTGTCCGAAACCGACTTCCTTAAAATATCGGCCAGTCTGTCTTTCCCGTTGGCATTATCATAGATGCACTGGTTCAGTTGCCTGACATAACGCGCAACATCATCATCACATCCGAACAAATTTAAATGGTACAGATCAGTTGCCCCATCAATGACCCAAAAAATGTTATCCCTGTATCCATACGCGTCCTCGTTATCCGGTCCGTCTCCGCGCTCTGAATAACTGCTCAACACTTCCATCCAATCACCCTACTTTTTTATCAGCTGGCCGGAATCTATAACTATATTCTGCCCTGCTATTGATTTATTGCATATCAGCATATATACCAACTGCGCTATGTCCTCCGGCACGGCAAATTGCCCCGTAAGGGTACCCTCTCTCAATTTGCTCCACTCTTTTTTTGATTCTCTTAAGGTAAGTTCTGTTACAACTGTTCCGGGCGATACCACATTGACACGGATACCCTTTTCTCCCATTTCTTTGGCTATCCCATACATGAAGCCTGCCAGTCCGGCTTTAGACGCGCTGTATCCGGCCATTCTGTATGCCGCCATCCCATTTATTGAAGAGATCATAGTGATCGACTTGTCTTCCTTCGAAGCGATCAAATACGGCAATACAGCATGCACTGCGTTTATATGTCCAACCAGGTTCAGTTCTATGGATTTCCTGATCACTTCCATATCCGTGTCTGAAAAATCGCTCCATTCTTCAGGAAGGACACCACCTGCCACAGTAACTATTCCATCGACTGCTGACCCGTCAAACTCCTTCCTGAAAGCCTTTGTCAAGTCGTCATATTTTGTGACGTCGCAATGGATAAATACCTGGTTCGCCTTCTTTTCAGGCTCTTTTACATCTACCACGTATACTTTGTACCCGTTCCTTAGAAGTACTTCTGCTATTGCCGTACCAATAGTACCGCTTCCGCCGGTAACAATAATATTCTTCATCGCTGTCATACTCCCCAATAACCTCGTTCCTGGATTAAAATTATCCTATCACTGCAGCTATTACTATTGCTCCAATTATCAGTATTACTGCAAAAAGCATGAACAAAACCATTGCCCTGGTATTTGCACTGGCTCTTGCATTTTCCCGGGCATTATCTTTTTCACTTGATTGTATGGTTTTTCTTGCACCGTTGAGAATGATAAAATGAAAAAATGAAAACGCCATTATCAAAGTCCCAAGAAACAGCAGCATAACTACACAAGCTGAGATCATATCAAGATTCAGAACGACCTGCGATGTAACTACGATCAGTGAAATAATACCTGAAAAGAAACCCAGCAATTCCAGTGTTCCCTTTTTCTGTTCCTCAAGTTCCTCTTTCAATGTTTTTGAATCCTGGACCAGTGCTTGTGTCTGCTTCTGGATCTCAACAGTCTTTTCCTGGTTATCTTTAGCCTCTTTAAGAGCAACATCGATCTCCTTCAATCTGCGTTCCGTCTTGCACCTCAATAAAGCCGTCTCATAGTCAACGATTTTGATAGCGTAATCTTCGCGGGAACTATCCTCCATATCAATAGCCCTGTTGAAAAGTTTCTCCGCTTTGTCATACAACCTGCCTGCTTCTTCAGGACTTACATACCGGCATTTTGCCATCAGCAGCCTTCCCTCAGTATAGTAATACTTTGCGAACTTGGGATTGAGGCTCTTTGCTTTTTCTATATATTCCCCCGCGAGTTCATAATTGTCCTCAAAAGACTCTTTGTCACCCAGCTCGGAAGCATAAAACACCAGCTCACAGAAGTTATGGTAGATACCGGGGTAATTGGGATCATACCTTTTATCCGTGTTGTATATATCGATGCATTTTTTCGCAGAAGCAAGCGCCTCGCTCATATCCGCCTTATTCTTATTCCTTTCTTCCTGGTAAAGGATCTGGCTGTTTGTGTAATACCATAAGGGGAAAATGCTGAAGTCATCCCTGTAAGTTTCTACAATACGTTTGTTTTTCGATATATCTTTTTGATCATGATGATATGTGAACAATATGTAAAATGCTTTGAACCTTAACATGACGTCTTCATTGCGGTCCTCTATGAAATCTATGAAAGCTTTGCTGTCGAGAGCCCTTTTGTTCTTCAGGTACTTGTTGATTTTCCGGGTAAAAGCCGTGGTCTTATCATCCGGAAGATATCGCAGCAGCCAATATATCTCAAGCTCCGGATCGTTAACTTTCCTGACCGTGTAATGATATGCTTTCTCAATATCAGTTTCATTTAATTTGCATACTGATGCGGCTATTTCCTGAAGCTTTCCATCATCATTTGATACTTCAAAGCCCTTATCTTCGCTGATAAAAATCTGCGTTATAAAGCGAACCAGTTTTTTTAATCCATCTTCTGAATTTGGATAAGCAATATATTCATCTATCAGTTTCTGAACGTCATCCAAAACTACCACTGCATTATCCATTTCCATCGCCTCTCTTCAGCTTTGATATAAGGCACTCCACCCAAACAGGCCTCCTGAGGATCCGCAACGCCGCGATACAGCTTTTTCTTACTTTTGCCATATGCAGGCCTCATGACATTATTATAACAAAGATAAATGTAAAAAGGGACATACCTTTTTCACAAAGGAATGTCCCATTACAGGGGAAGGATATCAATATTAAAACTTATACAGACCTGCATGACCGGCCGACGTAGTACAAAACATGGCAGCACCCGGAAACGCCGTCCGAATCCCTTCTGTTCATAGTCCCCGGATGCTTATTACAGCTCGACGCTAAACATATAAGCGGTGCTGTAATTATCGTACCCATTAAGAAAAACTTCCGCTGTCCAGTATTTATCCGGATAAGGGATGTTCACATCCTGGCCAAGTATTATGTTACGAGTGATGTCATACATGGCGCCGCATTCGTATCCTTCGTTTTTATGCATCGCTTCCATATCGCCCGAAAAAACAGCGAATGCGAATTGTGAAATGTATGGCAGTCCTGCGGCAAAACCCTTTTCGGCTCTTTGGGGTGTGAAATCGAAGTAAACGAACCCTTCAGGCACGGGAGTATCGGCCTTCATAAAGCGTCCCCAGAAGCCATGGCATGGTTCGGCATCCACTCCTCTGCCATAATGGTGTAGTAACAATACATCATAGTCAAAGCCTGATTTGTATTCGCTCATGGTATCCAGGACACCGAAAATTTTCTTAAGGTCCTCGACAGTATCCCGGCCGTCACTTTCACGGCTTTCTTTCCCGATGAACCTCAGGGCGGGCATCTTTATATATTCGAATTTCTCGACCTTGAAGCCTTCCAGTTGCTTTTCCACCGCACCGGGCATGAAAAGTGTCCATTGTACTCTTGCATCACAGGTTTTCAGCAAGTTTACATAACCGAAAACATCAACACTGTCTACTCCTTCAGGGCCTGTTTTGCCTCCCGCGATTTGCTCGCGTATCTTACGGTCACGCATGACCGAGAAATCCGTAAACATTTTTGATACCACGTCCCGAAGATGGTTTTCATTAGTTTTGCCCGACAGCTCGTCATCAAACCTGTCCAACGCATTGAATACGGCTTCATTAACGATCCCTGGCTCGATATCTTTCAGGTATGCCCGGAGCTGTGCATTCTGACTCCTGAATCGTGCAAGTATGCCCTGCATCAGGATCTGTTCATTCTCCGCCAGCTTGTCATCGGTCCATTCGGAATCGTCAAGGATCCATTCGGTCAGGGCATCGAAAACGTTCGGATTATGTACTCTTGCCTTAACCGCCCAGTTTACGATCCTTTGATATTTTTCAGTACCAGACAGCGATTCGTCTTTTTGATTTTTGAAGTCGGTCCAATAAAATTCATCAATGAATGAGCGAGACATTTCAAAGCCTCCCTGTACGGTTATTTTTATTGTGAAAGGGCGGAACATCCTGATTTTGCCAGGCTGCACCTTTGACGGAGGGAAACCATGAAACCGTGTGAACGCCTTGGAAAAGCTTTCCTGGGTATCGTACTGATAACGCATTGCGATATCGATTATTTTACTTCCTGGTTTCAGCAGATCCAGCGCTGCTGAGGTCAAACGGCGGTTTCTGATATATTCGCCCACCGTTACGCCAAATACCAGATGAAAAAGCAGTTGGAAATGGGAGCTTGATGTATAAGCCTGGTTCGATATTTCGTCAATGCTTATGTTATCAGTCAAATGATCTTCAATGTATCGAATGCTTTTCGATAAGCATTGTATCCAGTTCACTCCATCCGCCTCCTTTCAGCAAGTAATATATATCTTTTGAATCCAAAAGTCATGTTTTAGAATACGACGTTTTGTCGGGACACGATTTCCAGCAGTTCTTCAGCTTCTTTCCTTGTCGGGATCATAATGCAATACTCCTCCGTTACGCAAAATCTGTCTCTTCACCAGTCCAGCCATAGCTGCGAAATGTTGGATTTTCGTACATATAAATCATATACTTCCTGGTAAGTTAATTCAAAACAATATTTGAAACATGCAGGATTTTTGATCGGATGCCTGAAATGCGATATCCGCATAAAAATTAAAAACAGGTATCTTTGTCGAGAATACTATATAATACAGCCAATATCGAAAGGAGTGGTAAGTTTGAAGGTATCGTCCACAGAAGTTCAGAATAACTTTGGCAACCTATATAACCAGCAGAACCGTCCCTGCGGTTACCTAAGCATTCCGTTCTTTTATATAGAATTTACGTCTGCATCCTTGGTGGTAGAGAGACTATTCATACTCACAGATGGGATCAAGCGCAAATAAGGGTTCGTCCATCACAATTGCTGAACTTTTACCAATTGCCTTACTCCACTGTTCCTTATTCCAAACTTGCTATAATTCCGTATTCCAGCGATTCTTCGTATGTCCTGCGAATTAATGATTTTGCACCTTCACCGAATCTTACCTGTATAGAACTTATAAAACCGTCATATATTATTTTCCCTTTGAATGGAAGCAAAATAGTTTTCCATTCTCTTTGGTCATATATTCTCATTCCAATCATTAAAAATTCTGGATGACATATAGCAGGTCCGTTATCTTCGTTTTGACCGGAAAATCACCGATAACTGTGCAATTTTTTCACTTATGTGCGCTTTTGGCGCGATTTTATTGTAAATAGTCCATACTTAAGTTACATAACACGTCGTATCCCTTATTATGTCTGCCTAGTCGCGCCCATAAACGAAATTTTTTCACACCAACCCGTTATTTCCCGGGTTATTTCCCGCAAAAACCTTTACAGCAGGATGAAAGACAGAGGAATTCCCCTATATATTAAGGGGACATTTCTCTGCTATCGAAGCTCATCTTCCAGCAGAGAAGTGTCTCCTTTCCTTATTCGCCTTACCTGATCAAAAAGGGCTTTACCTCTTCCCGCAGAGGCTGTCCCTTTACTGAGGCGTGTCGGGTTAAGATGATCAAAAGGGGACATTCCTCTTCCACAGAGAAATACCCCTATAAATTAAGGGGACATTTCTCTACTATCAAAGCCCATCTTCCAGCAGAGAAGTGTCCCCTTTCCTTATTCTCCCCTTACCTTAACAGCGACTCTCCCGTCATTTCCGCCGGCTTCTCGAAGCCCAGCAGTTCCAGCATCGTCGGTGCAAGGTCTGCAAGGCGTCCTTC
>ERZ795046.1355-NODE-1355-length-25211-cov-14.215058_pt1 | contig 25211 bp, 29 predicted proteins | sample MGYA00375130_ERZ795046 | MGnify/ENA primary metagenome ERZ795046 (study PRJEB30175, sample SAMN05720202) | activated sludge metagenome | isolation source: anaerobic digester from wastewater treatment plant | place: Japan | collected 2015-05-15 ...
GGGTACTGCCACTTTGAGAGACATCATGAACAATGCTCTTTATAGCCCTCTTCTGTGAAGACTTTATCGGAATAACATACCTCCCATTCCTTATAGTTATATATGATTCCTGTACAACATCTTTCCATTCTCTGCCTATGTGAGATTCAAGATAGGACCTCACAGACTCTTCCAATCTGGCTATCCCCCTTCTTATACCAGCGAGTTTAGGAGAGGCATTGGGCTTTATATTACCGTCCTCATCGATAGCCCTTCTTATATCGTCTTCTAAAGAGGAGAGCTCAGGGATGTTATCAGCCAGTTCTTTAAAGAGAACACTCTTTTTAATATACCTCTTCACTGCAGGCAACCTGGATATAAATTCAGCTATATGTAACAACTCCTGTGGCTCAAGGATTACTCCCAGACTAGCCTTTTTAACCAGAGGAGATACATCTACTAGCCCTGAAAGACTCGGGGAAGGCTCGTAAGAGATCAATCTCTTAGCCTCCTCAGTCTCAGCAGAATTCCTCAGTATCTCCTCCTTCGAGGAGGAAGGACTCAGTCTGAGGGCAATATCCTTCCCCATAGGTGTCTCTGTTAAACTACTTAATTTTCCTAAAACAAAATCAAATTCACATAACCTTAAACTTCTCTCATCCATATTAATTATTTTAACATATTGGGGTATAATTAAGTATCAAGGAGGAGAGATCTATGCCAGAGACTTTAATTATAAATTTTAACCCGGCGCTTGATAGAACCGCGGTAGTTGATAGGTATAATCCCTACGGTGTAAATAAGGCTAAGGAATTGATAGTTCTCCCCGGTGGGAAAGGGGTAAATCTCGGAAGGGCTTTAAAGACATTGGGTTATACAGATTTCGTCTGCTCCGGTATAATAGGGGGAAATATAGGCAGGCTTTATAACGCCCTTCTGGATAGAGAAGGAATACCCAATGATTTCTTCTGGATAAGAGATGAAACGAGGATAGCATATGCAACCTATGAGGAATCTACAGGTGTGGGAGTAATAACCAACGAACAGGGACCTAATGTAACTGAAGAAGAGATAACAGGGTTCAATAATTTTATAATCACTAAATATACTACAGCCAATATTATAATCCTCTCAGGCGGTTCTCCACCAGGTGTTCCCCCGGAGGATATAAGGGGTCTAGTTAATATCTTTAAGAATAAAGATAAACAGATATTTATAGATACAAGTGGAGATATACTGAGACTCTGTGCAGATACAGGTCCATACTGCCTTAAGATAAATGAAGACGAACTTAAAGACGCCTTCGGTGTAGATTTAGAAGCGAAAGATGCTTTAAGAGAATTTTATTCATCTCTAGCAAGACTCGGCACAAAATGGCTCATTGTGACAAGAGGAGAAAATGGGGCTGTATTTATTGTTGATAATAAGGTACTCTCAGGGAAAAATAAAAGGATATACTCTCATTATGCTATTGGTTCTGGAGATGCCTTCCTGGCTGGAATCTTATATGGTAGTCTCAAAAGATTTTCTCCAGAAGAGATACTGACCCTGGCTATGTCCTGTGGATGTGCAAATACATTACACTTTGGAGCCTGCGTATTTGATAGAGAAGATTGCGAAAGGATAAAGAATGAGATAATTATTGAAGAGTCGTATCTTTAATTCACCGGATTTTTAGATACGATGGTTTTTATCTCCTCTTTTAAAGTGGAAATCTCATCTTTCAGTATCTTTACCTCTTTTTCTAACCTCTCTATCATCTCATATTCTATATCAGGAACATCTCCATGGGCTAACTGTTCTGCAGGGGTCAACCTCTGTCCGTTCCTCTTTACTATCTTGCCAGGAACACCAACAACGGTAGAGTTTGGAGGGATAGACCTTAAAACTACAGAACCTGCTCCTATCTTTACATTATCCCCTATCGTTATAGGTCCCAGGACCTTCGCTCCTGCTCCAACCACTATACAACTTCCCAGGGTGGGGTGTCTCTTACCCTTCTCTTTTCCAGTTCCTCCAAGAGTAACGCCCTGATACAGAAGAACATCATCCCCTATCTCTGCAGTCTCTCCTATAACCACTCCCATCCCGTGGTCTATAAAGAAACCTCTCCCTATCTTGGCAGCTGGATGAATCTCTATACCGGTTAATCTACGGGTGATAGATGAAACACAGTAAGCTATTGACTTAAGACCTATCTTCCAAAACCAGTGAGCTATTCTGTGTCCCACTATGGCATGAAAACCAGGGTAAAATAAGATCACCTGTATAGCATTCCTGGCAGCAGGGTCTTTTACAAAAACGGCTTTAAAGTCTGCCCTTATCGTACTAAACATATTCTCCTCCGATAAATGTCACTATTACAGTAAGATTTATTATATATTGAAAAAGAGGAAAAGTAAACTGAATCTACAGTTATGATATAATGAGTAAAAATCCAATAACGAGGTATTTTTAAAATTGTATAAAGAGGTTTTATATCTGGACCTGGGATTAAATAGATACAGGGAAACCGAGATACTCCAGGAAGAGTTGGTTGAGAGAGTAATAGATGGGACGTCTCAAGAGTATATATTAACGGTAGAACATCCATCAGTAATTACTCTGGGCAGGAGCACAAAAGAAGACGAAGTATTTATAGAAGATATAGATAGAATTCTAGAGAAGGGGATAGAGATTTATAGAAGTAAAAGGGGTGGCAGTGCAACTCTTCATGAGCCAGGACAGCTTGTTGTATATCCTATATTAAAATTAGAAAAAAGAGATGTGCACGGATATGTAAGAGCTCTGGAAGAGTTGATAATAGAGTTATTAAAGATATATAATATCAAAGCTATAAGAAGAGAAAAATATACAGGGGTATGGATTGATGATAAGAGGAAGATATGTTCTATAGGGATAGCTGTTAAGAAATGGGTAACTTATCATGGATTGGCACTAAATGTTTCCAATAGATTGGAGGATTTTAAACTCTTCCATCCCTGTGGATTAGAAGATGTTGAAATGGTCTCTATAGAAAGTATTTTGGGAGAAAATGTGGATATGGACGAACTAAAGAGAAGATTATTACATATATTTAGTGTGATATTTGAAAGGAGAGTAGTTAACGATGCCAAAACCTGCCTGGCTTAGAAAAAGAATCGGTGTGGATACTATAAATGCATTGAAAGTTGAGCATATACTGAAAGAAGGTGCTCTCCATACAGTATGCGAGTCTGCAATGTGCCCCAATATATCTGAATGTTTCAATCAGGGAACTGCTACATTCTTGATTCTTGGGGATGTGTGTACGAGGAACTGCAGGTTTTGTGCTATAAAGAAGGGAAAACCAGAGTCTACAGATCCTGAAGAGCCAAAAAAGATAGCCAGAGCGGTGGAAAGCCTGGGATTAAAGTATGTTGTTATTACATCGGTAACAAGAGACGATCTGCCAAGAGGAGGTGCAGAAGAATTTAGAGACACAGTAATAGAGATAAAGAGGTTAAACAGAAACGTGAATGTAGAGGTCCTGACACCAGATTTTAGAGGGGACAAAGAGGCACTATTTGAAGCATTAAGTGCAGGTCCAGACGTCCTAAATCACAATATAGAGACAGTCCCTTCTCTATACCCCACAGTAAGACCTATGGCTGACTTTGAAAGGTCACTTAATATACTCTACTGGGCTAAAGAGTATAACAACGATATAATTACCAAGTCAGGTATTATGGTGGGGCTAGGAGAAACAGATGAAGAACTGTATAACACATTTAAAATGCTGGCAGACGTAGGCTGTGATATCCTCACCATAGGACAGTATCTTCAGCCAACCAGAGAGCATCTGGAGGTAAGAGAGTATGTCACGCCTGAGAAGTTCCAGGAACTTGAAAGATTGGCTTATAAATCAGGATTAAAATATGTAGTATCCGGAGTTTTTGTGAGAAGCTCCTATTTTGCTCACAAGGGCTACGAAAAAATCTTGGAGGTGAAAAATAGATGCACAGATTCCTAAGTTTAGTTCTTGCTGTAATTATCAGTATTTCAGTGTTTAGTTTTGTCTATGCTCAGGGGACAAAGCCTTTAGTACAGGTAAGTTTCAAGGTAATAATAACAGACCCGCTTAAATATGACCTGGGTAAGCCCATCCCAGAGGTAGATATAGAGAAGCTCAATCTTACCTCTGAACAGGTAGATAAATTGACTAAGTTGAGAGAAAAACTGCAGGAGAGTGAAGTAAAGTATCAGAGAGACTTCGCAGATATCTGGAACAAAGAATTAAAACCGGCAACACAGAAAGAAGACCAGGAAACTACAAAGAAAGCCAGAGAAAAACTGTTGAATGTGCTTAAGGAGCTTCAGAAGGCAAGGATAAATTACTATTTTGAGATGCAGAAGGTATTAACAGAGGAACAGCTGAAACATTTCCCAATACTTTTTACCAGAGAACAGGTGGATAAATTTGAAAAGATCAGAGAAAGTTATGATGAGAACAGACTAAATCTGGATATAGCCAGATTGATAGAGGCATACAAGGTGCAGGAACTCAGGAAAGGGAACGCTTCTACCAAAGATATAAACACAAGGGTGGCACTTATAGTAGCTATAGATAATAAGAAGAAGGATGATTTAATAAATTACAGGGTCTCATTGAGAGAGGTCCTCACCAAAGAACAGAGAGAAATCCTGTTTGGGGAGAAGAAATAGGGATGGACAAGATAGACCTCTTATTGAAAGACCTCACAGAAACTCCAGGTATAAGCAGCTTTGAGGATAGGATAAAAGAGAGGATGAGATATTATCTCTCTCCTCTGGGAGAGATTACCTGCGACAAACTGGGAAGCATCCTCTGCGAAAAAAGAGGGGAGAGTAGTTATCCCAGAATAATGATAGCTGGTCATATGGATGAGATAGGTTTCATAGTAAAGTATGTTACTGATGAAGGCTTTCTCAAGTTTGCCCCGATAGGTGGCTGGTGGAGTCAGGTATTACCATCACAGAGGGTAATAGTATACTCAAAGAATGGGGAATTTCCAGGTGTGGTAGGTTCTAAACCGCCACATCTGATGCTGCCCGATGAGAGAGAAAAGCCGGTAAAACTTGATGATCTATTCATAGATGTTGGAGCAAAAAACAGAGAAGAGGCAGAGAATGATTTTGGTATAAAACCAGGTTCGCCGGTGGTACCCTGGTCACCCTATCAGGTGATGGGCAAAGACGGAAAATTCCTGATGGGAAAAGCCTGGGATGACAGAATTGGCTGCGCAGTAATTATCAGAGTACTGGAAGACCTGAAAGGAGAAAGACATCCCAACACTGTTATTGGAGCAGGAACAGTTCAGGAAGAGGTCGGACTCAGAGGGGCTGAGACAAGTGTAAAGGTGGCCAAACCAGATATTGCATTTGTAGTAGAATCAGGCATAGCAGGGGATACCCCAAATGTAAAAAAAGATGAGTCGGATGTAAAGCTGGGAAAGGGACCCACTATCGGAATGATGGACAGCAGTATGTTACCAAATAGAAAGCTGGTAGAGTTTGTGGAGGAAACGGCGAGAGAACTGGGGATTCCATACCAGTACGAGTTTATGCTCAGAGGTGGAGAAGATGGGGGAAGAATCCATCTATATAATTCTGGTGTACCCACAGTAACAATTAATGTCCCGGCAAGATATATACATAGTCATACTGGAGTAATCCACAGGGATGACTTTGAGAATACTGTAAAATTACTGGAGAATCTGATTAAGAGACTGAATGCAGAAAAGGTGCTCAGATTCATATGAGTGTAAGGGTAAGGTTTGCTCCCAGTCCTACCGGATATTTACACATAGGAACAGCCAGAACAGCTCTCTTTAACTGGTTATTTGCTAGAAGAGAAAAGGGGGTTTTTATCCTCAGGATAGAGGATACTGATCTGGAAAGGTCAAAGAAGGAGTATGAAGATGCTATCATCTCGGACCTTGAATGGTTAGGGATAGATTGGGATGAATTTTACAGACAGAGTGAGAGGCTCTGGCTTTATAAAGAGATAGCGGATAACCTCTTATCTGATGGTAAGGCTTACGAGTGTTTCTGCACGAAAGAGGAGCTGGAGAAGAGGAGAGGACAGGGGTATGACAGACGCTGTCTGAATCTATCCGAAGCAGAGAAAGACACCTTAAGAAAAGAGAGAAGACCAGCGATGAGGTTATTCGTCGCCAAAGAGGGTGAGACACGATTTTATGACTATCTCCATGGAGAGATCAGCTTCCAGAATAATCTCATAGACGATTTCGTGATATTAAAGTCAGATGGTACACCCACATATAATTTCAGTGTGGTGGTGGATGACATATATATGAACATAACACACGTTATAAGAGGAGAGGATCACATATCCAATACTCCGAAGCAGATACAGATATACAGAGCTCTTAACAGAGACCTCCCTGTTTTTGTTCATATACCTATGATACTTGGACAAGATAAAGCCAAGCTAAGTAAAAGACATGGAGCAACATCGATAGGAGAATATCGCGAAATGGGTTATCCTTCAGAGGCGATAGTAAATTTTCTGGCGCTTATGGGGGCTTCCTATGATGACAGGCAGGTCCTTTCCCGGGAAGAACTTGTAAGTCTCTTTTCGCTGGATAATCTGAGTAAAAATCCAGCAATATTTGACATAAAGAAGCTTGAATTTTTATCCCAGGAACATATAAGGATGAAAGATCCGAAAGAACTCGCCTCTCTGATAAAAGATACCCTGGGAAAAGAAGGTCTGGGACACTGGGCAGAGGATGATCTTCACTTTCATCGGGTAGTGGCATTGCTTCAATCCCGAATGAAAACCCTGAGGGACTTCGCTGTTATGGCAGATTTCTTCTTTACCGAAGAGTTTACTAGAGATGTGGAGGTCCCACCAGAAGAAAGAGAAAGGATAATTGCCATCCTTCCAGATCTGATAGATAGATTGCTGAAGATAGAAGAGTGGAATTCAAACGAGCTGGAAGAAAAAATAAGAGGTTTTATAACCGAAAAAGAATTGGACTCAAGATGGTTTTTGCAGATGTTGAGGATTTTAATCTCTGGCAAAAAAGTTACTCCGGGGATTTTTGAGACTATAGAAGTTTTAGGAAAAGAGAGAACAATAAATAGATTGAAAATCTGGGGCGGACTAGACTAGTCCGCTCTTCCTTTAAGAACCATAGCTCTATGAGGGGAGAATACTTCCCTCTCCCAACCTCACCTTAATCCTCCCCCATCTCATTAAATCTTTTTATATATTCAAGCCCCTCTTCTAGCGTGTTTATAAAAAATGTTATATTTACCAGTGGATCTTTTCTCATAATATTGCTACTTCTTCGCTTAATATGGGTTCTCTAAGAGGCGGATATATAGAGTCATAAGTTAATACATCAACCTTTTTCCTAAGGACTTCTTCTAATTCCATTTTAAGTCCGACAAGGTCAAGAAGACTCGCTTCATCAGGCAATTCTACAAGAATATCTATGTCACTCTTCTCAGTTTCCTCATTCCTTGCCATAGAGCCAAAGATCCCAGCTCTTTTTACTTTATACTTTTTTAATATAGGTAATATTTTCTCCCTAATCTCTTCAATATTCATCTATCATTAAATCTTTCTTTTTATTTTTAGCCATGTTTTATCCCTGTATATTATTGTATCATGATAAGATTCCCACTGAAAATATAAAGACAGCCATTTCAGATCTTTGTATCGTTTTTGTATCCTGTAGGGGCAATTCATGAATTGCCCCTACAATTTACCCATGACAATATCACAGAACGTTAACAGTTCGCTTGACTATAGTCGGCTAATCTATTAATATAAACTAGGAGCAAAATTACTTAAATAAGTAAGGAGGAAGAGAATGGGTATAGAAGAAATCCTGTCTAAATATGAACCAAAAATGGAGAATATACTCCTTATACTTCACGAATTGCAAAACGCAAGACCAGGTCAGTTTCTCTCCAGAGAAGATTTTGAGGGGGTAGCAAAATACCTAAATTTACCTCTGTCTAAAGTCTATGAAACTGCTACTTTTTATGGACTTTTCAGTACCAAACCCAGGGGCAGATATATAATAAGGGTATGTGTATCCACCCCCTGTTATGTAGAGGGGTCGGAAGAGGTGATGAAAACGATAGAGGGGTTACTCCGGATTAAGCCTGGAGAGACCACTGAGGATGGTCTCTTTACCCTTGAAGAGGTAAGCTGCCTGGGGATCTGTGGAGTTGCTCCAGCTATGATGATAAATGAGGAGGCTTTTGGAAATCTCACATCTGAAAGGGTAGCAGAAATTATAAATTCATTTAGAGAAAGAGGAGAAGAAAAATGATAGTAAGAACTCACATTCTTATAGGAATAGATGCTTCTTCTATCCTCGCTGGTGCCAGAGATGTAATGCAGGCATTAATAAAGGAGATCGAAAAGAGGGGACTGCAGGAGGAGATAAAGGTCCTGGAAACAGGTTCACTGGGTAGCAGCACCGATGGAGTTGTAATGGTAGTATACCCTGAAGGTATATACTACAGGAACGTTAAACCAGAGGATGTTCCAGTAATAGTTGAAGAACACCTGCTTAAAGGAAGACCAGTCAAGAGACTTATGATGCCATCGGTAACACCAGGGGTGGTTACAAAAGAGACTACAAAGTTTGACGTTTCAAAGCAGCCCAGAATAGTTTTGAAAAATGTTGGGATTATAAACCCGGAATCAATAGAGGAATATATAGGTGTTGGAGGATATGAGGCACTGGGTAAAGCCCTCCTGGAGATGACACCACAGGATGTAATACAGGAGATAAAGAGCTCCGGTCTGCGGGGTAGAGGTGGAGCAGGATTCCCGACAGGTTTAAAATGGGAACTGGCTTATAAAGCCAAAGGTAGCCCTAAATATATAATCTGTAATGCGGATGAAGGGGAACCAGGGACATTTAAAGATAGACTTATCCTTGAGGGAGACCCCCATAAGACAATTGAAGGGATGATTATAGCAGGTTATGCTGTTGGTGCAAACAGGGGATATATATATGTCAGAGGTGAGTATGAACTCTCAATAGAAAGATTGGAAAAGGCTCTGTCTCAGGCAAGAGAATACGGATTCCTGGGGGAAAATATATTTGGAACTGAATTCAGTTTTGACATATATATAAAGAAGGGGGCAGGAGCTTATATATGTGGAGAAGAGACCGCTCTTATAGAATCTCTTGAGGGGAAAAGAGGAGAACCAAGATTCAAGCCTCCATATCCAACAGATGCAGGGCTATGGGGAAAACCTACCGTAATAAATAATGTAGAGACCCTCGCCAATGTGCCCAGCATAATCCAGAATGGTGCCAGCTGGTTCAGAAGTTTTGGAACTGAGAAGTCTCCAGGGACAAAGGTTTATTCCATCCTTGGGCATATAGTCAATGCAGGACTTATAGAGGTACCTATGGGGGTTACATTGAGAGAAATAATCTACGGGTATGGCGGAGGAATGAGATCAGGAAAATTCAAGATAGCCCAGATAGGGGGAACAGCTGGTGCATTATTAGGAGAAGACGCCCTTGACATACCTATGGACTTTGACAGTCTTAAACCTCTAAATGCCACACTGGGTTCTGGTGCTATCCTCATAATGGATGATTCTACCTGTATAGTTGAGGTCCTTAAGTCTGTAGTAGCATTCTTCAAGAGAGAATCCTGCGGAAAATGCACACCTTGCAGGGCTGGGGTATCGAAACTTTACAATATGGTAAACAATATACACGGAAGTGGACCAGAGATAGTAGATAAAATACTGGAGATTTCAACATATATGCAGCAGACAAGTTTTTGTGCACTGGGACAATCTCCAATTATGCCTGTATCTTCAGCGGTCAAGTATTTTAAAGATGAGATAATAGAACATACCTGTGGAGAATGCAGAACAGGCAGATGCCATTTTGAAAAAGTACCTGAAGAACTTGAGCTGGTAGTTTAATACACTGAGAGGGGCTCGCATGGAAGGCTACTAAAGTAGTACTTCTGGCGAGCCCTATTTATTTCTAAGAGGAGCAGAGTATTATGCAGAATGAGTTTGCATCTCAATTTATGAAATCCACACTAATATTTATATATTTACCTTTAATCCTTGTCCTCCTTATCTTTGTCATCCACAATCTTATAGAGAAACAGAAATTGGTAAAGTTAGGGATATCAGATATAGATAAGCTGGATGGCAAAATGTTTGAGAAGTATCTGGAAGTCCTGTTTGAGAAGCTTGGTTATAAAGTAGAGAGGACCAGATATATCGGAGATTATGGGGCAGATCTCATTATTCAAAAAGACAATGTCAAAACTGTGGTTCAGGCAAAAAGGTATAAAGGTAAGGTTGGAGTAAGAGCGATACAGGAAGCTGTCGCTGCAAAGGGATATTATAACTGCGATAAAGCGATGGTTATAACTAATAGTCACTACACACATCAGGCTGAAGAACTTGCCGATAGAAATGGGGTAGAGCTATGGAATAGAAAGGATTTGATCAGAAATCTGCTCAGAATTAAAGATGAAAATGAGATAAAAGTCGGTCAAAAAATTTCAGAAGATATACCGGATAATTCTAAAAATAAGTGTGCTATCTGTGGTGTAACTGTAAGCGATAAAGTCCGGCAGTACTGTCTCAGTCATCCGGAAAGATTTGGAGGCAAAATTTATTGTTATAACCATCAAAAAGAGATTGGTATCTCAAAGGATCAAAATACTGACAAAGATTATTAGAGGTTACAAATCATACATCTTCTCGCTCCGGGACACTCCTTGTAGCCACAAGCTTTATATCATTATCTTCATACACAACATCCCCCCTATTAATGGGAGCAGGTACCGATATATTTGAAATCCTCTTCACTATGTCTCTGAGTTTATTTTTAGAGACTGGTCTTGAGGATTTTACAGGAATAACCCTGACAATACCCCCTTCTATCTTGACTGTGGTAGTCAGAATCCTTTCTGAACTTAAAAGCTCTCTTTTAACAAAACCAACCCCTCTATCACACCTCGCCCCCTGTATATTTCCATCTTCATCTATCTTTATCTTGCACCCAACAGGGCAAACGATACAGGTAAGTATCTTCATTCTTTTTCTCCCATTAAACTTATCTCTATATCCAGATTACTATCAAGCAAATCTCTCTTCAGTCTGAGCTTTATCATCTCTCCTGGTCTGGCATACTCTGTAGTCCCAAGTAGAGATTCCTTCCCATCAGCCCTTCCCAGTATCTGACAATTGACAAGCGGTTCCCTGGGTCTGAAGTATATGTATGGTGGTTTTTCCAATGGAAGAGATATCTTCTGAGGCACAACATACCTCACATTCTCTCCAGGTTTCAGTTGTATCAACCTCTCTCTCCTCTTTTTACCAGAGGTATAACTTATCGCACCCTCAGCTGCAATATAAGCCTCTCTAGTAACTTCATCCACCAGGTCATGAACCTGCAGTACATTACCACAGGCAAATACACCACTCACATTTGTTTCTCTGTCCTGGTCTACCACCGGACCTCCTGTCGCTGGATCTAACTGAACACCAATCTTTTTGGAGATCTCATTCTCCGGTATAAGTCCAACAGAGAGAAGTATTGTATCCACATCCATACAGAATTTTTTATTATTGAGAATATCTTCTGCCACTACACCCTCTACCCTGTACTTCCCTTTTATCTCTGATATGGTATGATTCAGATGGAGCGGGATTCCATAGTCCTCCAGGCACTGAACAACATTTCTGGTAAGTCCTCCTGGATATGGGAGCTTCTCAAGGACACCCAGCACTTCTGCTCCTTCCAGTACAAATCTTCTCGCCATAATCATCCCTATATCTCCAGAACCAAGTACAACCACCCTTTTGCCAGGCATAAGTCCTTCAATATTTATGAGTCTCTGAGCTGCTCCTGCAGTATATATACCGGCAGGTCTCTCTCCTGGGATTCCAAGTGCACCCCTGGTTCTCTCTCTGCATCCCATAGCGAGAAGGATAGCCTCTGCCCTGATAGCAAAAACTCCATCCCTCTTATTTATCCCATACACCACTTTATCTTTTACATCCAAAACCATACTGGAGAGAAGGACTTTTATATTATTAAGAGATAAAACCTTTTCTATAAAAATCTCAGCATATTCAGGTCCTGTCAATTCTGAACCGAGAAGACTCAGTCCAAATCCGGTATGTATACATTGATTCAAAATTCCCCCAAGCTCAAAATCCCTCTCGATAAGGATAACATTTGCCCCTAATTCTCCAGCCCTCAGCGCCCCAGCAAGACCAGCTGGTCCTCCTCCTATAACCACTATATCTGATTTCAGTTCTTTCATTGCCTGGTCTCTCCTATAACCATATTGGAGCCATCTCCTTTTTTTGTTACTTCTTCTGGAGGTATCTCAAGAAGTTGAGAGATGAGACGTATAAGTCTCGGTCCACAGAATCCACCCTGACATCTACCAGAACCAGCCCTCGTTCTGAACTTTATACCATCCAGAGTAGTTGCCCCACGTCTTATCGCATCAATAATTTCTCCAACAGTAACATATTCACATCTGCATATTATTTCACCATAATTCTGGTCTTTAGCTATAAGTTCAGCCCTTTCATCCCAGGAAAGATTAGAAAATCTAGTTATACCGTTTCTCTCCGGAGTAAATCCTGGATCAGGGATCAGATCCAAACCTCTATCTCTCAGTATCTCAGTTACATATATTGATATACTTGGTGCAGAGCTTAATCCCGGTGACTGAATACCTCCCACATTTATCAGATTCTCTACAGCAGGGGAAGACTCGATAATAAAATCTTTTCTATTTAAATCTTTTGCCCTCAATCCGGCAAAGATGGTAATAATCATATTGAGCGGTAGATTGGGAAACTCTTTTTTACCAAAAGAGAGGACCTCATTCAGACCCTCTTCAGTTACGGTGGTGTCATCTTTAGTAGTTATATGCTCATTGGGTCCAACCAGGAGATTTCCATCCACCGTTGGTAAGACGAGGATACCCTTTGTGGTCTCTGTTGGTAGCGGGAATATTATGTGATTTACCATATTCCCAACCTCTTTATCAAAGAGGGCATACTCACCTTTTACAGGAGTTATGGTAAAAGAATCATCACCAGCCAATCTGGCTATCTCATCGGAAAAAATCCCGGCAGCATTTATTATCCATCTGGACCTTAAGTTACCTCTGCTGGTCTTTACCGATATTATTCTTCGATTCTCCATCTCAAAGCCTGTCACTTCAGTATCAAACAAGAACCTTACCCCATTCTGTTCAGCATTTTCTCTCAAGGCTATAGCTAGCTCTACCGGAGAGGTAATGGCAGTATCCTTTACAAAAAGAGCCCCCTTTATATCCCTGGAGATATTTGGTTCAAGGGCAAAAAGTTCATCCTGACTAATAATTTCAAGATTTGTAACACCATTTATCTTCCCCCTATTTTTCAATTCCTCCAGTTCCTTAAATCCATCCTCATCAGGAGTTAACACCATAGAACCGGGTTTTTTATAAGGGACATCCAGCTCCGAACATATAGAAGGAAATAATCTGGCTCCTTTTGCGTTGAGTTTAGCCATTAAAGTGCCGGGCTTAGGATCATATCCTGTATGAACTACAGCGCTGTTAGATTTTGTTGTCCCCCATCCCACATCCGATTCTTTTTCTATCAGAAGTACATCCAATTTATATCTGGAAAGCTCCCTGGCTATTGCAGTTCCTACTACTCCACCACCAATTATAATGATATCTAATTCTTTGTCCATCCCAGACTGCGCCTTACAGCCTCCTTCCATCTATCATAAAGTCTATCCATCTCATCTTTGTTTCGCTCTGGAAGAAACACCCTGTCAACCTTCCATATTTTACCTGCCTCTTCCAGGTCTTTGAAGACACCTATACCTATAGAGGCAAGAATAAAAGCACCAAGAGAAGTTGTCTCTATCATCCTGGGTCTTATAACAGGAATTCCAAGAAGGTCACTTTGAAATTGAAGGAGGAAGCTATTACCTGTTGCCCCCCCATCCACTCTCAGCTCCTGAACCTTAACCTCTGTTACATCCTCAATGGTGTTTACCAGATCTCTTATCTGATAGGCAATCCCCTCAAGAGCAGCTCTCACGATATGTTCTCTACCAGTCGATCTGCTTATTCCAATTATCATCCCTCTTGCATACATATCCCAGTATGGAGCCCCAAGTCCGGTAAGAGCTGGAACAAAATATACATCTCCTGTATCATCCACCGCCCTTGCAAAGACTTCAGAACTAGCCGAATCCGGGATAATACCAAGATTATCTCTGAGCCATTGAACTACGGAGCCCCCAGTAAATACACTCCCCTCTATAGCATAGACCAAGCTTCGATTTATACTCCAGGCTATAGTGGTCAGCATCCCTTTTTCTGAGATCAAAAATCTCTCCATTGGTTCAAGGAGAAAACATCCGGTACCATATGTAACCTTTAATGAGCCAGGAGAAAAACAGCACTGACCAACTAAAGCTCCCTGCTGATCTCCAACTATCCCTGATACAGGAATCCCTTTCCCGGGAAAATCTTCTGTATAACCTGATACCTGTGCAGAATCAACCACATCTGGAAGTATGGAACGTGGTATATCAAACGCGTCCAGCAGGTCATCATCCCAATCACATTTTGTTATATTGAATAACATTGTCCTGGAGGCATTGGTGGTATCGGTCGCATGGACCTTACCACCGGTAAGATTCCAAAGTAACCAGCTATCAACCGTTCCAAATGCTACCCTGTTTTCTCTGATTAAATCCTTTAACTCTGGGATATTTCTCAGTAACCACATAATCTTCGTACTGGAAAAATATGCATCACAGAGAAGTCCAGTTTTCTCTCTTATAAGAGGTTCAAGCCCTCTATCCCTTAATTCTTCGCATATATCAGCACTTCTTCTGCACTGCCAGACTATAGCATTGTAGAGAGGTTTTCCGGTAATCTTATCCCACAGTATAGTCGTTTCCCTCTGATTTGTTATACCTATAGCAGAAATTTCACGAGAATCTATCTCTGATTTTTTTATCGCAAGATGAATCGCTTCCTGAATCGTACTCCAGATATCATCTGGATTCTGCTCAACCCAACCTGGTTTTGGAAATATCTGAGGTAGCTCTTTTTTACCATCCCCTAACTGATTACCTGACTCATCAAAGATGATGGCTCTACTGTTTGTAGTTCCCTGATCAAGAACCAATATGTACCCCATAATTCATCTCCTAACAGCCATAATAAAAGCTACGCCTTAAATTGCGTAGCTTTAAAACTCTCAAATGGTGGGCGAAACAGGACTTGAACCTGTGACCCCCTGCGTGTGAAGCAGGTGCTCTAACCGCTGAGCTATTCGCCCATTTTTCTTTACAGTTTATATTATAACAGTGAAAAGCAGAGTTTGCAAGACGGATGGATACTGAGCCTGTGGAAATGATTAAGAAATCTTCTCGTTTTACTTAATAGCCAAATGCAAATTTCCGACGTTCATCAGGGTCATCAAATATTACCTCTTCCGGATCAAAGTATTCTGGGTCAAAATCTCCACCAATCCATTCTAGCATCTCTTCATGTTCCTCATCTTCGGGGTTTCTTATAGCTTCCAGAAATCTTGCATATCCCCACGCTCCTCCACAATCCTCAGGAGGACACGCCCTTTTTCCAGATATACACACCGGATATATAACCCCTTTTTCCCTGGGAAGTATCTTTTCTAACCTTATCTGATGTCTCCAATTATCTCCGAAGTCATAAGTATATTCTGCCACTATATTATCCATAGAGAACCAATCTGCAATCTTCTCCTTACGTTCTGGGATAATTTCCACAAAGGAAATATGATCATTATCCGGAATTCCTATCCTCACCTTTTCTCCCTCGAAGGGATGTCTCATCTCAAATTCATGGAGGTGGGCATCTTCCCAGCCCATAGCATCCTGGATAGCAACGTGCAGGTCCCAGAATGTGTAGGTTTCTGGGACCTGTATCCGACGCCAGACTGGTGGTTTAACATCCCTCAGTGTAATCTTGAACTGATATACCTGATTGAATTTTTTCTTCATCATTACCTCCCACTATTGATTCTAGCCTCAAGTAAGATCTTCTATGGCAACAGCCCTTACCGGAGACCCATCTCCGTTCATTATCTTAAGAGGTAAAGCTATAAAGAATACCTTATCCCTTTTTATCTCATCTAAATGGGCAAGAGCCTCCACCAGTATTATACCCCCGGAGAGTAAAGTCTGATGAAGTTTTTTATTATCGACTGGATTGATGGTTGGGGTCTCTAATCCCAGTATAGATATCTTCTTTTCTACCAGCCATAGGGCAAGTTCATAACTGATACGGGGCTGTTCTTTGAAATATCTCCTATCCGGTAGTACCTTATACCAGTCTGTTCTTAACAGTATTCTGCTCCCTGGCTGTATCTTATCTGCATATGGAGAGAGGTCTTCCGGGGTTATATCCTCTCCCGCCTTCTTATAACTCAGGTCTATCACATAAGCTTCACCCATAAATCTCTCGGGAGGAAATTTATCTATGGAGTCTCCCCCTTCAACAAAATGCAATGGAACATCCAGATGTGTACCGGTGTGTGAACCCATTAAGATCTGAGTAAGATTATAACCATCAGGGTCTATACTCCTGTGTCTCATAAAGAAAACCTTGGGATCACCGGGATAAACAGGCATCTCATTATAAACCGGTAGAGAAAGATCTATTACTTTCATATTAACCTCCTGGTTTAAATAAACTTACTATAATAAGAAATATCCCCAGCACTAACCTGTAGTATACAAAGATATTGGTATTGTATCTTTTCAGATAACTCAGCATAAAGTGGACCGCCAGATAACCAAATATAAAACTTGAAACTAAACCCAGCAGCATACTAGAAGCTGAAACTGAGCTGGATACACCTTTAAACATCTTTAGAAGGGATACTAAACCCGCCCCTCCTATCATAGGGACTGAAAGTAAAAAGGAGAACCTGGCTGAGTCTTCCCTCTTAATGTTACAGAGGAAGGCTCCAGTAAGGGTAGCTCCAGAACGGGATATCCCCGGGATTATAGCCATAGCCTGACTGAGACCTATAGCTATTGCATCTTTCAAGCCCATCATATTCAATGTCCTGTTGTGAAGACTTTTCCTATCTGCTTCAAATAGAATGATACCAAAAATACTCATAGCCAAACCTATCACCAGTAAAGAACGGAAATAACTCTCTGCCATATCCTCCAGGAGAAATCCCAAAATAGCCCCGGGGATAGTTGCTATAATAACAAGTACCAGTATATTTCTCTTCTCTGTTAAGATCTCATACCAGTCTCTCCACATATAGACTATAAGTGCCAGAAGGGTACCGAGATGAAGTACCATATCAACACTTAAGCCCATATCCTCCCATCCAAGGAGATTTCTTACAAGGATCAGATGGGCAGAACTGCTAACCGGTATAAACTCGGTCAACCCCTGAATCATCCCTAGAACTATAAGTCTCAGACTTTCCAAGAGAGTTCTCCCAGATATCTTTCCGCACTGTTGGCAGCTATAGCCCCATCCCCTATAGCAGTGGCAAGTTGTCTGAAGTTAGTATTTCTCACATCACCGGCTGCAAATAATCCAGGAACACTGGTCTTCATACAGTTATCGGTAATAATGAATCCATTCTCATCCAGGTCCACCAGGTCCTTCACCATAGAAGAATTTGGAGTGCTTCCTATATATACAAATATGCCATCAACCTTGAGCTCACTGATTTCTCCTGTTTTTACATTTTTAAGTTTTAACAACTCCACCTTTCTATCTCCCTCTATACTCTGAACCACAGTGTCCCAGATAAATGATATTTTTGGATTAGAAAAAGCTCTCTCCTGTAATATCTTTTCTGCCCTCAGCTGATTTCGTCTATGTATTACAAAAACCTTACTGGCAAACCTGGTAAGGTAAATAGATTCATCCATAGCTGAGTCTCCACCGCCAACCACAGCCACCACCCTGTCTCTATAAAAAGCCCCGTCACAGACGGCACAATAAGAAACCCCTCTACCTGTAAATTCTTCCTCTCCAGGAACATTTAACTTCCTTGGAGAAGTGCCTGTTGCTACTATAACAGCTTTACCCAGGAACGATTCCATTTCTGTCTTTATCTCAAATCCTTCTTCTTTCCTAGAGATATTCAGGACAGGTCGACTGGTTATAATTTTTGCCCCAAATTTACCTGCCTGTGATTCCAGCCTCTCTGCCAGTTCTGGTCCACTTATACCCTCTGGAAATCCAGGGTAGTTCTCTATGAACGTGGTAAGAACAGGCTGACCCCCAGGTAGCATCTTCTCAATAACCAGGGTATCTATAAGGGCTCTGGCAGAATAGATAGCAGAGGTTAATCCCGCAGGACCCCCGCCTACTATAATAAGCTCTACCTCAGTCATTTTATAACTTCTCCCAATTTATCCATAAGAGCCTTCTTAGAGAGATAGCCCACCGTCTCTATAACAACCCTTCCATCTTTAAAGACTAAAAGTGTGGGTATTGCCTGTACACCATAACTCATAGCCAGATCAGGATTTTCATCAACGTTTACCTTGACCACTTTAAGTCTGTCGGCAAGTTCTTCTGCCACCTCTTCCACTATCGGACTCAACATTTTACAGGGCATACACCAGTCAGCCCAAAAATCAACCAGAACAGGTATACTGGAATTTATCACTTCAGAATCAAAATCTGCACTACTTACCGCTTTTACCCGGTTGTAAGAGTTTTTTAAATTCATTTTCCATTACCTCCATATCACTATATCCTATTATTTTCTTACTTATTTCGCCCTTACTGTTAATGAATATAAAAGTGGGTATACTGACGATTCTGTGCTTTACCACAAGAGCGTTATTCTCCGGCATATCCACATTTACCCTTACTATCTCTACACGACCTTTATACTTCTTTCCCAGCTCCTCCAGTACAGGTTTCATAGCATTACAGGGAGGACACCAGTCAGCATAAAAATCTATCATAAAAGGTTTTTTATTCTTTATAAGTTCATTTACCCTTTCCTCAGGTAACTTCTCCTTAATACTCTTTCCATAGGATAAACTTATGCCAAGAGATAAAACCGTTAACAGGATAATACTCGAAATAAAAATGCTTCTCTTCATTCTTTCACCTCCGATAGGCACCTTACTAAAAGGTCCAGAATCTCATCTATATCTTCCAGGTCAAACTCCTCAGTCCTGCATTTCTCCAGGCGATCTCTAAGTATCAGGACTATTAAACTGTCCACTGCAGACCTGACTGCAAGTAACTGAGACAGGACCTCTTTACAGGACCTACCTTCCTCTATCATCCCCTCTATCCCCCTCATCTGTCCCTCTATTCTTGCCAATCTGTTATGTATACTCTTATCCATAAATATACCCCCTAGGGGTATATAATAACATATTGAAAAATAAAAAGCAATATAATTTATTTATATTTTTACAAAACAGCCCTTACTCAGGGACTCTCTGGCTGCATATCCCATCTTAACAGCTACTCTTCCATCCCATCCACCTGCTGGTGGTTCTTGATCCTCCAGGATGCATCTTATAAACTCTTCCATTTCAGCCAGATATGCTTCCTTATACCTTTCAACAAAGAAGAAAAGGGGTTTATCAGTCTTAATACCATCGGCATCGCTGATCATTACTTCACTATTTTTTGGATTACCTACCATTATGCAACCTTTTGAGCCAAAGATTTCTATTCTCTGATCATAACCATACACTGCCTTACGACTATTATCGATAATTCCCCATGCACCTTTTTCGTATTTCAGGGTAACTATTGCTGTATCAATATCTCCTGCCTCACCAATCGCTGGATCAACCAGACAGCTACCCGCTGCCATAAGCTCCACCACCTCCTGATCCAGGAGATATCGAGCCATATCAAAATCGTGGATGGTCATATCCAGAAATATTCCTCCGGAGACTTTTACATAGCTGATGGGAGGTGGTTCGGGGTCACGGCTGGTGATCTTTACCAGATGAGGTATTCCAATGGCTCCTTCTTTCACCAGATTTTTAGCCTTTTTAAAACTGGGGTCAAACCGGCGGTTGAAGCCTACCTGGAGTTTTACTCTGGCTTTTTTTACCTCATTCAAAGCCTGATCAATCTTGTCGAGGTCCAGAGCAATTGGCTTTTCGCAGAAGATATGCTTACCCGCCTGAGCAGCTTCAGAGATTATCTGAGCATGAGTATCGGTAGAAGAACATATTACCACTGCATCGATATCTTTGTTATCCAGCAGGGCTCTGTAATCTTTCTCTACAATAGAAATCTCTAACTGAGAAGCTACTTCATAAGCACTTTTCTCCAGTATATCTGCCACTCCCAGTAACTTTGCCCCTGGAATCTGATATTTTAAATTACGGGCATGAATTCGCCCAATCCTTCCGGTACCAATTATACCCAGATTAACTTTTTCCATCTTTTCAGTCACTCCTTTCTACCTCCTCTATCTTCTATTAACTCTTCCACATTCCCAGTGTAAGGGATAAAGAATTCACATTTCGCCTTAGATTATATCATTCAATAGAATGAGTTACAAATAAAAAGATTGTGGATTTTCTTGAGGAAATAACTGGTTCTTCCTCCCCCAAAGTGGGGGAGGATGGAGGTGGGGAGTGAAAGATATTCCTGGCTCACAGAAGAAATCAATCGGTTCTGTATTCCGTAGGGGCAATTCATGAATTGCCCCTACAAATTCATCTTTTATAATAGTCCTATGCATGAGGTAGAATTCAGTTTTCCTGATATATAATCGAGAAATTCTTTTTGCTTCCCTATGAGTTTTTCTCCCCAGATGTCATCGTTGATGAGTTGTTTCAACCAGACGGTAAAGAATTATTAAGCCTGGGATTAAAAAGTTATGAACTCAGTGCAGATAATTATCAAAAGAGCTGGCTGAGCGTCTTACCTGAAAGCATATATATACCAATAAGTATAAGGAATATGCCACCCAGAAAAGACATATAGGGGAGTATCTTCTTAACCCTGGAGATATTCTTAAGATAATTATCTATGAATAAGGCTACCAGGATAAAAGGGATTCCAATACCAAGAGCATAGAAGAAAAGAAGTAAGAAACCCCTGTAGACAGAATCTTCTGTAACTGCATACATAAGAATTGATGATAGAATTGGGGTTACACAGGGAGTCCATCCCAGGGCAAAGATAAATCCCAAGATAAAAGCACCAAGATATCCTCCAGTAACCTTTACATCCGGCTTTATCTCTCTGTATAAAAATGGAATCTTTAATACTCCCAGAAATGAGAGTCCAAAGATTATGATTATTACGCCGCCAATCCTGTTCAGTATATCTCTATAAGTAAAAAGCCAGTTACCCAGAAGAGAAGCAGATGCTCCCAAAAGAGAAAAAACCAGAGAAAACCCAATCACAAAGACAAGCACCTTACCCAGCACGGTAAATCTAGCGGTAGAGGTATCTCTATCATACATGGAGATACTGGTCACATAGGATAGATAAACAGGTATAAGTGGCAAGATACAGGGAGAAAAGAAAGATAATACTCCTCCCCAGAATGCAATGAGAAATGACATATTCACTCCATTAATCTCCTGTTATATACTGTTCCGCTCCACAGTATGGACATTTATTATCTTTAACCAAGAATTTCTCAATATAGAATCCGTATCTCTCTATAAGAAGATTGTTGCAATTGTAACAGTAAGTATTCTCATATCTGTGACCAGGTACATTCCCTATGTAGACATATTTAAGACCTGCTGACCTCCCTATCTCATAAGCCATTTCCAGAGTGGACGGTGGGGTTATATTTAGGTCTCTCAGATTATAATGCGGGATAAATCTGGTTACATGCCACGGGGTTTCATCACCCAATGAATCTCTAATCCATACTGCTATATCTCTTAACTGCTTCTCATCATCGTTTATCGTTGGTGTAACATTTGTAACTATCTCCACGTGTATGCCCCATTTTTTCTTTGCCCTGGTCACCGAATTGAGTATTGGCTGAAAATCTTTCACATTCGCTATCCTGAAATATGACTCAGAATTGAAGGCTTTTATATCAACCCTGTAAGCGGATAGATAAGGGGCAATTGTATCTAAAGGCTCCTCGTTTATGTACCCGTTGGTCACATAGACGGTATATAGCCCCTTATCCCTGGCTATTTTTGAAGTCTGATAGGTATATTCAAACCACACTGTAGGTTCATTGTATGTCCAGGCTATTCCTTTGGAATGTTCTCTGAGAGCAATATTTATACAATCTTCAGGAGAAAGATTAGGGGGTTCTGTCGGGTCTATATGAGCAATCTCCCAGTTTTGACATCCAGGACATCTCATATTACATCCAAATGTACCGAGAGAGAGGACCATAGACCCGGGATAAAAATGAAAAAGCGGTTTTTTCTCTACAGGGTCATTGGCTATGGAACTTACCACCCCATAGCTTACCGCATAGAGTATACCATCCTTATTAAGTCTAGTACCACAGTATCCCCTCTCCTCTGGCTTTATAACACAGTATCTGGGACAGAGGGTGCATCGGACCAGACTATCTTTAAGCTTCTCATAAAACATCGCCTCTACCATCTATGAAACCATCTCCTTAAACCTCAATGCGTTCTTATACATCTCGGTATTATTAAACAGTACATAGACATTGTAATCTTTTACAGGCTGGATATAGGATAAGAGTCTCTCTAGATCACAGTCTGTATAGTCATACCCATACATCACTTTACCTGGAGGTGAACCATGCAATCTGAAGTATGAAGTATTATGTATAACTCGAGGTCTGAATGAACTATCTATAGCAGTAAACGGGTCTATAACTGGTATTGTATCTGTTTCCATAGCAAATTCATTCCTCTTCTCTAAACTTAAGTTTCTTGCCTCAACAGCAAATCTTACAGTTGTATCATGAAAAGATTTAAGCACAGCACTCATATTATTCATATTCTTCTCTGGAAATGTTGATGGAAGCTGAAAGAGCAGTATGGTAGCATCTAATTTTTCCGCAAAATCAATATAAAAAGATATCAGATCTCTAGACTTATCAGTGGAAAACCTATCCAGATGTGTGATAACCCTGGAGACTTTAACGGTGAATACAAAATCAGACCTGACCTCCTGCCTCCACTTCTCTGCTATAGATATATTCGGAATATGATAGAATGTAGAATTTACCTCTACCACATCAAACAGAGAACTATAGTAGGAAAGAACTGACCTGTAATCTTTCTTCAAATCTTCCGGTATCCTCAAATAACCCCATCCACAACATCCAGTAAGAATCATCTCAGTTTATCCAGAAAACTCTTCCCCGGGAATTTATGCTCACCTATCCCAAAAAATTCCAGAGCAGTAGCTCCCACATCTGCAAATGTTTCCCTCACTCCAAGATAGACCGGAGTATCCTTTCTCCCCTTAACCAGTAAGGGTGTATACTCCCTTGAATGGTCAGTGCTTGGAGTTGTGGGGTCATTTCCATGGTCTGCACAGACAATAAGGAGATCTTCATCATTTAATATGCTCATAGCCTCCCCCAAAGAGACATCAAACCTCTCAAGAGCCTCGGCAAGACCTCTGGGATTATTTCTGTGGGCATAAATAGTATCAAAATCTGAGAGGTTAGCAAATACCATCAATCTATCCTCTCTATTTTTCTCTATCTCGATAAGAGCAGACATTGTCTCCTCATTATTATGTGTATGGTTAGATTCTGCCAGCCCCTGATTACTGAATATATCCTCTATCTTACCAAGACCTATCGTGGTAATACCGTTTTCAACCAGCAGATCGAGAGCTGTTTTCTCTGGAGGAGGTAGAGAGAAATCCTTCCTTCTCTCTGTCCTGTAGAAGTTGCCCGGAGTTCCCAGGAATGGTCTGGCTATAACCCTGGCAACCCCGTGTTTACCGGCTAATATCCTCCTGGCTATCCTGCAATAGTTGTAAAGTTCTTCTACTGGAATAATCTCCTCATGGGCAGCTATCTGAAAGACGCTATCAGCGGATGTATAGACTATGGGATAACCGGTCTTCATATGGAGCTCTCCAAGCTCCTTTATAATCTCAGTACCGGAAGCAGGCTTATTCCCAAGGACCTTCCTCCCTATCTCCGCTTCAAACCTAGAGATAACTTCGGATGGAAAGCCATCAGGATAGGTTGGAAAATCCTCAACCGTTATAATCCCCATCATCTCCCAGTGCCCGATAAGTGTGTCCTTCCCTACAGACTTCTCCACCATCTTTCCATAGGCTCCAATAATCCTAGACTCCCCTGGCAGTTCTGGCACTAGCTCTCCTAATCCCAGACTCATAAGATTGGGTATCTCCATCTTCCCAACCACTCTTACAGTATTACCCAGAGTATTGCTCCCCTCGTCCCCATACCTGTGGGCATCAGGGAGTTCTCCTATTCCAACCCCATCCATAACTACGATAAACAGCCTCATTGCTGCATCCCCGACCATACAGAATTTAATGCCGATATAACTTCAGCATCACTGACCTGGCGAAAATCCTCATAAAACTGACCAACAGCATAAAAATATTCTGGTATCTCTAAGGCAAATACCTTTGTCTCTGTCTCCAGTTTCTCAACCGCACCTGAAGAAGCAACCGGGACCGCAACTATAGTTTCTTTCGGGTTACTGGACTTCACCCCTTTTATCACCGATAACATAGTAAGTCCGGTGGCGAGTCCATCATCTATAATGATAACAGACCTGTCCTTCAGGTCTACTGTATCTCTCTCCCCTCTATATATGGAGAGCCTTCTCTTGATCTCTTCAAGCTCTTCCTTTACCGCTGTCTTTACATACTCACTGGATATACCCATCTCAACTATACTATTCTCATTGAGTATAAGGTTACCCAGAGAATTTACAGCCCCAATAGCAAACTCCCTGTCAAATGGAGCACCTATCTTCCTTGCTATAGCTATATCTAAAGGGGCTTTCAAGATCTTTGCCACCTCAACCGCCACTATCACTCCGCCTCTGGGTATCCCCAGAACCACCGGGTCCTGTATTGATAATTCTTTCAATGCCAGTCCCAGTTTAATACCAGCATCTACTCTATCCTTGAACATTAATCTACCCTCTCCTCTCCTTGTAAAACATAAGAAAGATACCAAGCACAAGACCAACAATATTGGGAAGCCATACACCAAACATTGGAGAAAATAACCCATTTCTGGCGAA
>ERZ795046.1364-NODE-1364-length-25096-cov-5.371950_pt1 | contig 25096 bp, 36 predicted proteins | sample MGYA00375130_ERZ795046 | MGnify/ENA primary metagenome ERZ795046 (study PRJEB30175, sample SAMN05720202) | activated sludge metagenome | isolation source: anaerobic digester from wastewater treatment plant | place: Japan | collected 2015-05-15 ...
CCCCAAAACTGGCGGCCAGCCTTTGGCCCACACCCCGTTTTTTCTGTAAAAGTGCTTTTGTTATGGGTGTTCAAACGGTATCAGTCTATGCCCATAACTGCTTTTGTTCCCCCTCATATAATATTGTACAGCTTGCAAAATTCTTTAGTCTGTTTCTCGCGGCGCTAGAATAGTACCCTTTATTAGGTGGGCAAGTTCATCTGAGCTACTTTTGCCCTCATAGAATCCAGGAAGTCCTTTTCATTTTCAAGCAATATTGCCGCCAGTAAAGATTTCGCTCCTGCCCTTCTTTTCTTCAAGTCCTCGAGCCTTTGTACTTCCTGCTTTTGAAGCATATACTGCTTGTAGAACATTATGTCTAACTCTTTCATAGCGCCTCCTAAAAACTTCGTGACTTGTTCCTATCTTTTTATTTCCTTCTCTTATCTCATCTTATGTCGCTCTTTTTCTTAGCTCGTAATAAATCCTCCGTATTTTGCGTTTGGGAAATACTTAATACCATTGTCAAATTGAATATACAATTTGCCACCATTTCCTTTTTAATTTCGAAGGTTTCAAATGTGCTCTGTAATAAATCTTGGTCTCCACTTACTTTAATTTTTCCTGCTGACAATTCTTCAACTAATCTCTGCTGCCCTTGTATCATAACTCTAGGTGCGTTCATCTGTATTAGTTTTTCTAACCTTTCTTGTGCTTGTCTGCATTCGTTTCTCAGGATAAAATCAATTATTCTGCTCGCCATTTTCTTTTTCCCTTTCAACTAAAAAGCTTTTTCTGACAATATACTTTCGGTCGTTGGGTCGTAATGAATGACTCTTGTCTTCCCATCCATTAACACCACAATAAAGCAATTTTCGTGAGTCCACAGAACCCTAGAAATATCGACTTCGTAATGGGCTGCTATGATTTCCCTTGCCTTAGTTCTCTGCAATCTACTAAGTTTCATAAGTCCTCCTTTATCTTCTGGCCGATATGAAGCGGCCGAACTTGTTCCTGCTTTGGTGTGGCTGTATCTGTGCTATATTATAGGTATCCCCACTCTTTGTGGTGTGAGGTTCTATAGCAATTACTGCCTTAGGGCGCGTATTGCCGAAATAAGAGGCCACTACTATCTCGCCGGTAGTTTTGTCCAGAGCCTCTATAGTATAGTAAGTGGTGTTTCTAGTGGTCTTTCCTTTGGTAGCAGATAAAAGTATAAAATCGGTTTCATATGTCTTTAATGATGCAGCCATTTAAGTAATCCTCCACCTTGTTTGTGGTTATATTATAATATTCCTGTTTTCTGGAATTTCAGCTAATTCCTTTTCGTTTGCTGTTATCGCCGTTATTATAAGTTTAATATAATATGCCTAAATATACAATTTTCATCTAATTTATGGGCTAATAAAAAAGTGCCCCGAAGAGCACTTATACCTGCAAATATCCCTAAATTCTAGAAAGTCATATCAGCAATCCTCAATCTTCCCAAGCATAACCTGCTTCAACCTGTTACAGTAAAATTCCATTTACTTGAAGTAGTTCCTATCAGCTTTCTTCCTTTTCTTGGGGCGCTCCGGGGGTGAAGATAGTACTAGCTGTTGTGCAGTCTGCCCGCCTGACGCCAACAACGGAATTTGGTCTTTTAGTTCCTTGGAAAGAGTTATTCTTACGGAAGGCTTACTACTTGTTTGTTCGAAATATTTGTCTGCTAATTCAGGATTAGCAGCGATAAAAGATTCTGCATCAAATACCGACTTCTGATACTTAGCCGCCTCTTCAGGATTCTCCTCTATGAACTTAGCTTCATTAAATATCCTGCTGACTCTGGGCGCTATATAAGATATCGTCAAGGAGTTCGTCTTTATCGAGGTTATGTCCGTGTGGAGTGCAAACCCCTCAAGTAGTGCTGCAGTTAGCTTTTTCTTTCGCTCTTCTAGTACCTTTTTTGATTGCTCTAATTGTACTATCTGTTGCTCGAGCGAAAGAAGTTCCTCCTGTTGCCTTGGGGTTATGATTTCCGGGGGCAAAGGAAAGTATTCTTCTCCATCAGCCTCCGCATCAAGGAGCCTCTCAATCTCTATATCGCTAATCTTTTCAACTTCTATCGGAGTGAATTCCGCCTGCTTGTTGAAGTGAAACACAAAGAACTTTTGGGGCTTGATATAATTAAAAAGTTCCCCGTTCACTATCTTACCGTCCATCTGCCTAGCCATATAATCCAGGAGTGAAAGCTGCCACCTGACCTCGAGCGTGTGAACTGTCGAAGTGGTCTTATGGTCTGCCATTATAGCCACAGTAGAATCCTTGGTGGTTAAATTGGCTATCAAGTCCGCGGTACCCGCAAGGATAAAGGAATTATTTGGGTTGTTTCTCGAAGTCCATTCTAAAGCTAATTTGAACTCCTCTAAATGGTCGGTAAACTTCCAGCCGTTCTGTTGTACATAAGTCTTGAAATTTTGAGCCTCCGGCGTAGTTAAAGGTTCTGTTCCATCCTTAATCCAAAGTTCTAATTCTTTATGTACTTTAGTGCCCCTGGCTGCTGCATTCGCTAAAACTATTGGGTCTACCCCCGCAAAGCTAGATTTAGATATCTGCTTTCCTATCAGTGTGGTTACAGAAATTTTAGCTTTTCTGTTGTTTACTAGATACTCGTGAGCCTCTTCGTTAAATAGTATTTCTATGTTCATCATCTTTACCGCCTTGCAATGGTTTTTCTATAGTCTTCGTTCTTCTTTGCTTCAATAGTTTGGTGGTATGGTACACTGATAAAACTAAACTTATGCTGTTTAATGCCACTGTAGAATATCCCGTATACCCCGTTTCAGTTATTAACAGTACTCCATAAACTATAAAAAGCAGTGAGCCTACTCCGTTTACAACCCTAAGAAACAATTGGTTCTTAGGAATAAGCGATACCACAATTATTACCGCTGCCACTAAGCTTACTACTTCTATTGCCTTCACTTGTACCTCGCTATCTGATACTTACCTTAAATATTGTACAAGAAAAATACCCGAATCTATGACTTATAAGCTAGAAATTTTCAGCTTGTGGTCTTTTTCGGAGTAAGTTCAGTTGGTCACCTTTCATAAGTACATTTCTCTAAACTGCTGCTCCGAAAGAATTGGCTTCCCCGCCTGTCGGGCCTTAAGATTCTTAGAAGAATTGGAAGTAGTGTCGTTGTTAATTAGAATCTCGGCCTTGGAAATAGTATCAGTCATCACCCACCCTTTTTCAAGGAGTTCTGCCTCAAATTCTTTTCTAGGTTTTGAAACTGAGCCTGTAACAGCGTAGTAGCGTTTATAGGCGACCGCTGGCGACGAGTTTTCGTTGAAGTTGAATGATTGACCATTGGAATAGATAACTTCCAAAATAGCTGAAATGAGCGGTAAATTTGATACTATGGAATCTGCCAGAGCATATCTATTAGGAAGTATCTTTAATACTACTTCTCTAGCGAGCCGTTCATCCTTTGAATAGAGTGCCTCAAAGAGTTGTTTAGTGTGGATAGAAGCGGACAGCTCTGCTGCAAAGGACGTCCCCAAAAGCTTTATCCCTAATGCTTGTAAAAAGTCTGCGGGGTTTTGAGTTTTATTTGTGAGGACTGAAATCACTTCTCTCGCAATCTTATTGTTAGCCGCTCCTAAAGTCGTAATCTCCTCTCCGGCGTAGTTATTTATACTGGTAAGTAATCCTTTGACATCCGTGGCGTTAAAGTAAGTGATAAATCCCTCAATAAAAGCCTCGCCTATGCCTTTGACATCCTTGCACATTGTGAGGATATAGTTTTCCATCTTTTTATACTGCTGCCCGCTGCAGTTTTCATTGTTGCATACAAGGTCCACCATTGTGCTAGTCCAACTAAGTGGTTCGTTGCAGTGAGGACAAGTGGTTGGAAGTTGTGGTTCAGTAGGAGTGAGAACCTCATCAAGATAAGGAATAACTTCTCCCGAGCGTCTGACCGTTATAATGCTTCCTACGCCAATAGAAAGCCTGTAAATCGTCTGTGCGTTATGCCCTGTAACATTTGTCACCACCGCACCAGAAAGCTCTGTAGGCTCGATTTGAATAACCGGTACAAGCTTTCCCGTTCTACCTAGCCCCCAGGTAATGCCTGTAACCCTGCAAGCCTTGGTCTCCGCCTGGAACTTAAATGCCTCCTGTCGCTTGGTAAGGAAGTAAAGACCTTTTTCGCTTGGAGCTAAACTATCCACTCTTATTACTATTCCATCCAGAGGATATATATCAGACCACTTCTTAAATAAGACTTCCAGCTCCCTCTCCTCCACTTCGTGGTAGATATATACATTCGGAGCCACCGTGAATCCCATCTCTTCGAGAAATTGGAACACATCCTTAAATGCTATAGAGGATGCCAGGACATCATAAGCTACATAATCTAAGAGCGAGGCTTCCGGTTGGACGGTTTTCTGGTTAATAAGCCCTGTGCCCGAATTCCTAGCCATCTTAGCTTCCGGATGTATTTCCTTAAACTTAAGCCAGTTAGCATTCGAGAAAACCACCTCACCCCTTATCGCTCCTGTAAAGTTAGTGGGTATAGCTAAGTTATATTTGCTTATTATTGCTTCATAATGCTGCGTTACATCTAATCCGTAGTTGCCATCGCCCCTCGTAAGAGCGTGGACAAGTTTGCCGTTTTCGTAGTAAACCACCATAGAGGTGCCGTCGAGCTTAGCCGAGAGGTTTACTGGAAGAGCCTTACTCGCAATCGATAAAAGCGACGACTCTTCCACCGAGTGTATTTTCTCTATTGACCCTACGAATTGATAAATATGCGGGTGCTTTGTGCCGTAACCCTTCGCTGTCTCGCGGTTTTTATTGAAATAAGGGTTAGAGGGGTCTATTCTACGAAGCTCATCTTCTAATGCGTCAAAGCTTTCATCACTTATTAGTGCGTTCCCTTGATAATAGGCTTCCGAGTATTTTTCAAGTAATTCTACGAGCTCTCTGGCTTTACTCATCTTACTGCCTCCGTTTGGTCTTTGTGATTATATTATAACATACAAGAACCCGGACTATTCAGCGTCCGGGCTCTTCGGTAATTATTGATTGCCCTTGTTTCGTTTAGACAGCAATCCGAGCCTCTTCGCCTTTTGAATCACCGCCACCTCTGTCCTACCTAGGGCCTGGGCTATTTTACTGGCATTATTTATAATATAGTCCCTACCATATTTCTCACCTAAAAACTGTAAATGGTCTATCTGTTGCGGGGTCCAAAACCATCCCGACGTCTTACCCCCTTCCTGGATTTCCGGCTTCGGTGTTTCCGGGGTCTGCTGAACTTCTACCTTCTCACTTTCCGCGATAATCGCAAGATGCTCCTGGAGCTTTGCTTTAAACTGCTCTACTGATTTTAGATACTCTGCGTAAGCCTCCCTCGTAAGGCGCTTCGCCTCCTCCTCAAATGCTTTCGCGTCCAGATAAGCCTTATACTTATCGTCTATACTTGTCATAAGAACCTCCTTTATTACTTCTTTAATTACTTCTTTTTCTACTACTTCTGTTTTTACTATAGTTCGTGGATTTGATATAGAATCTCTATACTGGACTCCATCTTTAAGCGTTAAATTAAACTGAGCCTCTAAGCATCTTTTAATACCCTCTCGGTCTTCTTCTGAAAGTTGTTCATCGAGTTGTCCTAGTTTAATGGTAGGAACAGTTAAAATTTGATTGCACATCGCAATGTTATAAAGCTGTGTGGTCCGGCAAAAGAATTTGTAGTTTATTGGTAAATAGTCTTTGTGGGTTTTGGTGGAGCATAGTACCACCGTTGCTATCTGTGAAACCGAGTTTGCTACGTCGTTCGAAACTACTATTCCAAGCCTGCGACCGGTTTGAATGTGATAATTGTCTGTATCATCCCCTCGTGTAATCCCCGCGTATTCCGGGTCCACCCAGCAAAGTGTCCACTGTCGTGTGGTTGTGGAGTAAGTTAATCCTTTTTCCATAGTCTATCGGCTCCCTCTTAATTGAATTATTGGTTTCTTGAGTCTATTATAGTATACTAATTTACAAATAATTCATCTAAATTATCTCGTTAAGGGACTCCAGGAAATCGGTTAGGCGGTTTTTGTGAATCTTAAATGAAGCCTTGTCAAGTTCAGATATTTCATAGCCTCCTCCCCTTTGTGCCTCCAGTAGTTGTGCGGCCCTTGCTTCTATAAGTTTTATCTGGTGTTGAGTAGTACTTTTAAGTTGATTAATAGCATCCACCAGTCTAATATACTCTTTTATAAAAGTAGTATCCACTACAAAGTAATCGTTAAAATTTTCCCCTAGTGTAAAAGCAAGTATTGCCGACTTTTTCCCCATTGCTTGTGCTTCCTGTTTTGCTTTATCAAGTACCGTTTTCTTAATGGAGTAAGTAAGCTTCGGTTCTACAGTCGTCTTGCATTCTATCAGCCAATCGGCTGTATGAATATCCCCGAGCTTCCACTTGCCGCCACCACTTTGTGGTGTCCGCGAGCCCTTGAATAGCTTCGCTATTCTTTCTTCTTGCTTTACCGATACATCTTTCCCAATGTTATCAGACATTATCTTTTTCTCCTTATATCTTTTCTAATATATGAAATAGTACTGGTTTTTCATTGTATTAAAAGAGGGTTATATACATATCTCTTTATCTTTTCTAAGTACTTAGTAGTACAAGAAAAAATCAAAATTCGTCCTCTGACAGTTTGGTTAATATGCGGGCAATGCTCTCGTAAGCCGCAATCTGACCGCTTCTAAAGTAGAAGTCCACATCTAGTTCCCTATCCTCTTCATCGTAAAGGTCATTTTGCTCTTGTAGTTGGTCCGCCATCATTCTTGCGTCTTCCGCTAGTTCTCTTAAGCTGGGCATATTAGCATACCTCCAATTCCTCTACTCGCTCCCATCTATGTTGTTAAACTTATAGCATCTGCTTTGCGTCTTATTATCGCCCAATCAGATTCATCCGACTCCCCCGCAATTAGGACATATGAATGTACCTCTTTCGTCTGACCTATTCTATGAAGCCTGTCTTCCGCCTGTTCCAGTATTGCAGGGCTCGTTGGTGGTTCTAAGAATATCGCTGTTTGGGTCTCCTGTAAGTTTAGTCCATACCTTGAACAACTTAGTGATAGTAAAAGTATATCCCCTTTACCTGACTTCCACTGCTCTAAAACTTGCAATCTAAATTTCATTGTAAGCTTGCCGTGGTAGTACAGAACATCGTAGCCCCTGGACTCGAAGTATTCCTTCATATTATCTAATACCCTAGTATACTGTGAGAATACAAGAGGTCTCTCTGATATCTTATCTAGTATAAATTGTTTCTTTGATTCATCTGTGCTGGTTATATACTGCAGTTCTGCCGCCAATGCCTGAATGGTCTTATATCCTGCCCTCTTTGCCGCCCTGGTGCCTCTACTGTAAAGTTCCAGTTTCTTTTCATATTCAGGATTCCGGACATCCAGCTCCACTATATGCCTATGCTTAGGTGGTAAACCTAATACTGACTTTGGAACATATGCCAAAACTGGGTCTAACATCTGCTTAAGCTGCTCTAAATTTTTATATCTTTTGCAAATTCTGTGTCCCCAAAAATCTTGTTCCCAAACCCCATAATAATTGTTAAAGGCTGTTCTGGAGCATTGGTCAATCTTAGAGCGATAGTAAATGACTTTTAGAAACCTTAATACTGAGTAGTATTCCAGCGGGTCGTTAAGTACTGGCGTTCCTGATAAAGCAAGTCTTATTTGCCCCTCGTGGTATTCTATATCGTGAACCCCTTGTGATTGCTCCGCCGACATCTCTTTAGCGCTTTGACATTCATCTATGACTATAGCATCATATCTTATCTCATTTATCGCTGAAACTATAGGAGTTCCTCTTAAAGATTCTATTCCTATTAAGTCTGTAAAGGCTTCCTCGTTCTTGTGCGCGGTTTTCAAGTACTCTAATCTCTTAGCCACCGGAGCGTCTGGGTTATCCGCGACTATTCTCATATTGAGGAACTCAGCATAGGTTCTCCCGTCTGTCGCTCTATGCTTGTTAGCATCCTTTAGCCACTCCTCTTGTAGGTTAGATACGCCGGTAATAATAAGTGCCTTCTTTATTCCCCTGCTCTCTAAAATCATCATTGTGGTGCGACTCTTACCTAGGCCTTGAGAAAAGTTTATAAGGGCAAAATCCGTAGTCTTCATAAATTCTACCGCATCATCCTGATACTGATACGGGTAATCATTACGATATACGAATGGTGTATATAGCTTTTCCTTAGGTAAAGAATTATGAGCTATTACTGGCTCTAATCCTTTTATAGATTCAAATAACTCTGGGGTAATTTCATACTCTCGAGAATCTTTATGATATCTCGCGTATCTATCCGCCCTAAATATTTCTAAAAGTCTACTCCCAAAATTACTTACATATATACTATAGGGACTAGGCATATATTTTGGATAGCCATATTTTATTTCCATTCTACCTTCTCCACAATATATAGTAAAGCCTCCCTTAAAGTTTTGAAAGAAGTTCCTGGCTCTTTCCAGGGACGCAAAATTTCAAATCCCTCTGTTAAATCGTACACAACATATACCTCTTCTGATATAAAATGCACTAATACATAAATTCTATATGGTAAGTGTCCAAATACGCTTTGTGCAAGTGCGTAAAATTTCTGGAATTCCTCCACCTTCTCTCTTTGTTGCATAGTTCTGGTAGAGTAGGACTTTGACGAAGTTTCTTTAACCTCCAGTATCGCCACGGTCCGCGAAAAAATTATAAAATCGGAGATAGAGCGAATAGCGTTAGTATGTAGGCGCACAGGTAGGTTCGGAACCTGTAATCTTTCCAGCCCCTTCCGAACCTCCTCTTGAAATTTTGTGCCGTCTACCCTCGTTCTAATCATACCTTTCCACTATACTATATACTATATTCTGTGCCCTCTTTGTGGCTAGCTCCTCTTCTATTTTTCTTAGAGTTGACCTAAACTCTTCCGTATCCTCTTTCTTAAGTATGATAGAGTACCTCGTACCTGAATTAGGTAAATTGTACGATATCTCTAGCTTTGTTACCAACAGTATAGATGCTGCTACATCTTTTTCATTATTCATAAATCTCCCTAATCGGTAGTGCGTTACTTAAGGTAATCATACCAACCGAATGCAAGTACATTAAAGAATAGATTATCTCCTCTGTTATCTCTGTGTTCTTATACAACTCTAAGCGTTTATGCTCATTCTCAAGTGTTGTGTAGTTAATTACTATTTTTTCCATATTAGTGTTTAATCCTTTACCCATACCTTCATAAGCTGGCTCTCGCATCCGCCTTCCAGACCATCGAGCATATCCGCAGAAACATCGTTCATTATTTCGCAAAGCCTAGCCCCAGCCCTTTCAGCTGTTTCGTCCGGTGCCTCAATGATAATCTCGTCGTGAACATAGTTTACTATGCGAGCCCCTAAACTCCTTAGCTCTGGGTCGTTGTCCGCTACTATGGAAGCCAGCTTAGTCATCTCCGCCCCAGTTCCCTGAATTATCGTATTTACGCACTGGCGTTCCTCCGCCCAACCTATACTCTCCCTGTCTGTAATATATATCGCTCTATCCTGGGTGGCGGGGTCATCCGCCGGCTTAGCCAGCTCCTCCATAAACTCCTTAAGAGCTGCGCGGTTGTTCTTAAGCCTGTTGAGTTCGTCTAGTATCTCTTCTTCCGTTATTCCTAAAGTCGTTAAACCGGGCCCAAAAATCTTAAACCTGTTATATCCTCTTGCCTTATATCCTAGTCCTTCAAAATATCTACGATGCTTAAAGACCGTTTCCACATATCCGTGAGACTTTGCAAAATCCTTTGCCCATTTTTGGAATGTCTTAACCTTGGGGCAAACTGCGTAAAAGTCATCTACTATTTTTCGGGCTTCGTCTACTGATACCCCTAAGTCCTCTGCTAAGGAGTAAATGGACATATCATAGTTTAAGCCTAGAACAACGCTCTTCATCTGGTTACGCTTTTGTCTGTTAGCCCCTTTCTTTGTGCATTCTTCATAAGGTAGCTTAAATACTATAGAAGCCATAACCGCATAAAAGTCTTTTCCTGACTTGAATGCCTCTATCATCGTTGTATCTTGGGCTAATGCTGCAAGAATTCTTACCTCTTGCTGTGAGTAGTCCACGGATATTAGGGTTCTACCAGGTCTTGCCACAAACATCGCCCTGTAATCATCTAGCCTCGGCAAATTCTGTAAGTTAGGTTTATCCGAAGACATTCTGCCCGTATCCGCCCCCATACAATTGTAGTTCGTGTGGAGTATAAGGTTGCCGTCTTCATCTTCCTTGCAAAATTCGTAAAGGTTTCTAGTGTACGTGCCTTGAAGTTTTACCGCCCCCCTGTAATCGAGTATAGCCGTAGCTAATGGGTGATCTATCTTAGATAAGGCTTTTTCATTGGTACTTGTGAGGTTGTATCCGAGAGCCTTAAAAGCATCTTTCACCTGCTTCGGACTTCCAGGGTTAAAGTTGGGATTCCCCGAGATACTAGCCACTGTTTCTAGCTCCTCTTTAGCTATCTTTTCTTGAGTAGCCCAGTTTTTCTCTATCTGCTCCCTCGACACGCATATACCATAAGATTCCGTGTTATAGGTGGCCCACATATTGCGAAGTTCTATGCCTTGGTATCTTCTGAAAGCTTCTGGGCGCTCAGTCTTCATTTTATTTTCGAAGTACTCAGTGACCACATAATGTTTTCTAGCGTCTACCGCTGCATACTTATAGACATCCTTGGGGTCGAACTCATCAAAAGTCTTACCACCAAATAACTTAGAGAATGAATACTCCTCATACTCCGGGTCTATAACTTCTTTGTATACCTCTTTTAGGCTATGCGGTAAAGTTGTATCCCAACACCTTAAAGCTAAAGAACCATCTCCTACGCAGTTGAGATTCCGCAGCCCTGGGTGGAACTGCTCCAGAAAATGCCAGTCAAACTTGGCGTTAAATCCGTAATAGCTTCTTTCGCATAAGATTTCCACCATAGTATCTATATCGTCTTGGTAGTTCTGTCCAACCTTATGCTTAAGTGGTACATAGCAAGAGCTAGTAGCAGTGCCTAAAGAAAAGCCTACAATACTATCTCTATACCATAGCAATCCGGTGGTTTCTGTGTCTAATCCAAAAACCTCTTGTTGGCGTAAGAAATCTATAAGCTGCTCTTGAGTTGTGACCAGTTTGCAATCCTCATCCTTGAATATAGTGTTGATTGTTTCCACTAGTTCTAATAGCTTCTCTGACTCTGACCTAACCGACTTTCTCTCTTTTTTGCCCTGCTCTGGAGTAATTCTATCCTTGGGCTTGGTTGTTGGTGAAAGAGGGACCACTATCGGTCCGGTAGTAGTCCCTTCTTTTATCTTTTGTTTCTCCCGTTTTCTGGAATCCAAAAGTTCTTGTGTCTCTTTAGATAATAACGGTATAAGCATCCCAACTCTCCTTTAATCAAGTATCCCGTTATTATTTTACTCTGAACGGGTTAAAAGAGGTTGTAGAATGAGGTATCAGAAATACTTGCTCTTTCTTACCGGCTGGGATTGAGGAGTCTGCTCAACTCTCTGGACTACTGGTTGAGCCGGAGCCTCTGCATATGTCGGTTTATCCACTGCTTCGGGTTGAACTGCCGGTCTTGCGGTCTCAGGAATAGGATAGTTAATTTCAGTTGCATCCTCCACCCTAAAAGCTATATAGCTTACATCCAGAGTCCTGGGTCTGCGGACTTTGATTTCCCATACATTCTTAGATGCAGGTACATCCTTTTCTACATAGGGAGCAAGATATTCGTTGTAAAGATATTCTGAAAGCTCCCAGCGAACCCTGCGAGGATTAGCCCCTCCTTTATCGTACTCCACGCAGTTAAATAGAACCTTCCACGAACCGCGGTCCCCGTCTATTTCCCATTCTTTGGTTTCTTCATTATAATACTTTCTGTGAGACTCAACCGTGGTTGCATCCGTAAATAAAAAGCGAATGTACTTTGTTTCTCCTTCTTGCTTAAAGGATATAAACTCTCCATTCTGCGGCGAGCCTTCCAACATCGCCATTCTTCTTCTTTCTGCTAATGTAGGCATTCTGTTGCCCTCCTTTATGTGTAATTTTTTGGTCTTCTGTTATATAGTACAGTAATTAACTATAAATTTGAAAAAGTTTTTCTACTTCCGGCATATACCAGCCGTGAGTATAATTCCAGGTAGAAAGTGTGTACTTGTTAGAATCCTTGGACCTAACCGATAAAATCTGAAAAAGGGTATCTCTTATATGATAGGCCAGTGAGATTGGTTTTTCTAACCCTAATATAAATAAGACATCCGCCCTGGTAGCTTCGTGAATGATAGACCCCGCCCTACCTCTGTGGTTATAATCAACATACTCTATCGCGAGTTCATTTACATCCAAAACATATGTGCCTAATTCCGGGCAGTCTTTCAAGAAGGCCTCTATCTGTTTTCTTCCTGAAGAAGCTTCTATCGCTACTGCGTTATGTTCTGCTAAAGCATCCACTAGCTCTATCTCTAACTTTGGTGGCTTTATCCTTGGTGGGTTAGCTAATACCCTTTTTCCTCTGCTATTCTTGAGCTGCTGAATAGCCCTCTCGTCATCAGTATCAAGTCTAACTACCTGTGCCTCGAAAGCCTTGGAAGTGATGCCTCCGGTAAAAGATAGGAGCCAGTCTATAATCGCCTCTTTCACCTTTTCTGACCTATCTACTGACTTTACCAAATTTCTCTTTATAAAGAGCTGTTTATCCGTTTGGGGCTGGATAAGTGTAATCGATGGTTGACTCCGTCTGGTCAAATCAGCGAGTGTTTTCTTCATAGCCTGCTCCTATTCTGCGGGCTTATGGATTTCCCAGCTTATTCTATCGAGAATATTTTCCGCCTCATTTACTGCTGTTCCGAGAACTGCCGCCAACATACTATGCTCATAAAGAGCCAAATAAGAGGGGTCTACAACGCTCAGTAACGGCTCCCTACCTTGGGCGTGGTACCTGATTGCTTGGGCCTCTTCCACATACAGATTCATATACTGTTGTATAATAAATACGGATTTCTCGCCGTGTCCGTAGACGAACCTTTCGTCCCATTTGAAATAAGGAACCGATTCCCATTTTCCTGTGGCAGGATTTTTAACATTTCTAACATCCTCTATCCAACAGTCCGCCCTGCAAACTTCGTGCAGCAGTCCGCAAATCGCTAAAGATTCATAAAGCTCCTCCCTAGCCCTCTCTACTGCCTCTGGGTCCTGCGCCTGCTCATCAGTTAAATCTAAAAGGAAGTTAGGATACCTCTCAGAATACTTTTCAACGAGCTCTATTAATGCCCTGTAAGTATTAAGTGAGTGCTCTACCAGCCCGCCCTTACAAGAAAGAGCATACTGTCCGGTATATGGAGCCTCGAAGAAGTCCGTGCTCTCGAGCCACTCTATAAGCCTATCTAGGCCTTCCCTATGTACTTCCCCTCTTAGAATGTCCAAAAACTTTTGTTTGTTGGCCACTAAGTCTATTGCCATTTGTGCCTCCTTACTTTACTACTGTATAATTTAGTACATCTCTTTCTATCGCATCCTTAGCCCAATCAGGAAGCTGTTCCATAAATCTTTTCTTACCTACATTGGAGTAAATTTCCCCTCCCACCTTATCCACATAAGTAAACTTTGGCCCAGACATCTCTATTATACCCAGCATTCTCGCTGTATCCACGAGGTCTAGAATTGGGTCAAATCCTGTAATAAAGTTCACTGAATATGACACTGTTTTCCAGTCCCTGGGGCCTGTTTTGTTTTTCTTTAAGAATGACCAAATCTTAACCCCCGTAGCCTTATCTGATTTATCTGAAAGAATAGTGCCCTGTTCATCTATGGGGTCTGCTCTAAAGCAAAGCCTGCAAGAGCAAAAATGCTTCCAAGCGTGCCCACCAGGAGTCTGCATCGGGTCTCCGTATCCCGACATATTGTCTCTCACTTGGTTAAGGCCTATTACACTTATATCCGAGTGTTTGAGTAATAGCTTAGCCAATTTTTGTGAAAAAGTGGATAAAGGCTTCGAAATGCCAGCCATTGTAAGTTGAGTCATATCTTTTTCTTCTATATTCTGGGGAACTAATGCTGGGAAAGAGTCTATTATCAATAAAGATATTTCTCCTGTTGAAACTACCTCTAAGCATTTATCAAATACTTCTTCTGCAGTACTCGCATCTGGGCGCCATAGAATTACTCTGTCATTATCCACCCCCAGCTTCCTCGCCCAAAATGGGTCGTAAGTACCTTCAGCATCTACATAAAAAACTGGTCGTTGGTCAGCCTGTTGGAAGCCTGCCACCACTATTAGTGCCGAAGTGGTCTTACCACTGGATTCCGGTCCAAAGAACTCCACCATCCTGCCCCTTGGAAAGCCCCCTCCAGTGAATGTGAGGTTAAGCTGCTGTGCCGGAAGTTTAACTCTTGGTATCGCTACTGCCTTTACTCCTTCAAGTAAGGCATCCTTGCCACTTATTCTTTTTATAGAGTCTAATACCTCTCTTAAGGTCGGTTCTGCATCTTTAGCCATATAATTCTCCTTCTACAATAAATCCACTATATAGGTGGTACAGATTCTATCGTCTATATAGTAATCCGCGTAAATCTTATTGCTTGTTTCAAATACTTCTTGGTAGTTGGTGTTTATACTATCAAAGTAAAGACCTCTATCCGCGCACTTCTGAATCGCCTCCTCTAGGGATTTGCCAGTCCTGCAAGTCCATAGGATTAGATAAAACTTGTCCCTCTTAGCCACTAATTTCTGTATCACGGATTCATACATATCCGTAGAGCTCCCTTCCTCCCCCGCAAAATTGTCCGGGCAGAGAACCCCATCGTAGTCCAGTGCAATAATAGGTTTATCGAGTAAATACTTACCCATTGGAAAGAATCCTCCTCATTTTGCTTATTGCAAAACCCAGTGTTTCATTGCAAACAAGAATATCATCCGGGTCTCGCCTAATCTGATAAGCTGCCATATAATCGAGTTCTTTCTGCTGTTGTTCTTTTGAATAGGCGTCCCCCAAAGTAGGATAAACAAAGTGGCATTTGCCCTTAATTTCTGGCATATCCTCTAAAGCACTATCCACTGCCTTTTTTGTATTACCAGTGTCTCTGATATAAAAGAATATATGGTCGTAGTCCTTCCCAAACTTAGTTAGGAATGCAACAAGTCTTTCTTTAATTCTATTTCTTAAAAGAGTAAAGGTTATGTCATCCTGAACTTCTCCATTATTCCAATCATAGAGGGTTGCCCACAGTTCTGCGTCTGCCGGCACAATGCCTGCGCTTGAAATATGGATATAGTCTACTTTGTTCAAAAGGTCTGCGTCGTAAAGGGCTCTTCTTATGCCGTGGTGAATATAGCCCGTGGAATAAGGCTTTGCCCAGCTGCATATAGTAAAGAAAGCATTCTTCACCTTCGGCTTGAAAGAATCCAGAATCGCCTTGTTCAAGCGAAGCATATAGTCGTTGTCAATGTACTCTGGTCCTACTCCCTTAAAGTATGGTAACATAGCATTAAATCTCCTTTTGTGTTTATATTTTCTCTCTTAATTTGGACTCCAGTAATTTTAGGAATAATTCCCACATATCATCTTCTAAATCAAACTGTGGAGCGAGCCTTATGCTGTTTCCTACTATTCCTATTAGAAATCCCTGCTTTTTAAGATATTCCCCTATCTCTGCTGCATCTACCGCCTTGTTAAGTCCGATAGAGAACCACATTCCTATATGGGTCATCCTGTCAATGCCCGGGCATCCCGACAATTTATTGTACATCATATTCCAGAATAAATTGCCTTTATTCTTAATTTCTTCCTGCCTATCAATAAACTCCTTAACGGATTCTTCCACCGCTATGCAAGCAAGAGGATTGCCACCATACCCGCTGGTTAAAGAGGTCTTAACTACATCTAAATATTTATTGTTAACCGCCAGAATACTAACGGGTATACCTTGACCGTAGTTCTTGCCTAGAGTAATAATATCTGGTTCATAAGATGGTAAAATAGTACTAATTGCTGTCTTTTCCCCGCACCTGTAACCCGAGCTAATTTCGTCCACTATAAGAACTACTCCATTCTTAGTACAATGGTTTGTAATCTTCTTTAAGAACTCTTTAGACGCTACCTGCACGCCGTTTCTAGTCTGGACCGACTCAAGTATAATAATGCTTATATCGTCCGGTATATTGACCGATATGTCGTTATAAGGCAGTATGGTCGTAGCCTCTGTGTTCTTCCCTTCTGTAAGTAAACCTGCTAAATAGGTTTTACCGTGGAAGCAGTTTGTAAATGCTGCTATCTTGCCTTTCTTCTTGTGTACATTTTCTGCTATATCCTTAGCTACCCTTATAGCCGCCTCTACTGCCTCCGCTCCGCCGCTGAAAAACCCAAAATCATAACCGGGGAACAGACTGCTAAGTGCTTCCTCTGCTTTTATTCTGTACGTGGTGGTGTAATCATAGGTATTAGTGGGAATCCCCTCTGAAAGCATTCTCTCAAAAATTCTATTTTTTACTCGGCTGTTCGGTCCCCAGCCCGTGCAGCCCGTACCGCACATAAGGTCTACGAAGTGTTTATCCTTCGAAACTAGTCCGTAATTGAATGCCCCTGTTATCTGAGGAAGCTGCTTGCAGTAAGTGTTTCTTCCAAGTTTCATAGTAGTTAGTCTCCTTTATTTGGCTTCTCTATTCCAGTTTCTTGCGTCTAATATTCTATTGAGTTCCGAGCACATTTGACCTATGCTATCCTGCGCCCCTCTAATCATAGAGCTCATATAATCGATAATTATCTTTTGGGTTTCTTTATCCCTTGAATTTAGTACATTCAAAGTCTCTATCTCTGCCTTCTTTTGCTCCGCCCTTCTTTCAGCAAGAGATTTAGCGTTAGAATTATTTATCTCTATCTTCCAAAGTGCGCTAGCAAGAGAATATGCCTCTTTGTGAGGGAAAAGCTCTGCATTATAAATAGAGAGAGAAAGGGCCCAGTCCTGAATCCTTGAAGTAGGAATAGTGTCCGTTCCACGAACCAGAGCCCTTTTTATCTCCTCTATAATCTCTCTAACCGGAGCCAGCTTAGGAGCTATAACCTCTTCCGCTCTAGATACTATTTCTTGTATGTCGTTTTTTATTTCCTCAAAAGTGCTCATAAATAATCTACTCCTTAGTTTCTGGGCTTATCATAAATAGGAATTTATCGCCGAAAAGTAGTAATGCGAATTCGCTTTGTGCTATGTGTGTTACTTGAGGTAGTACCGTAAGTAAATACTGTACTGCGTATGAATATTCCGGAACTGCCGAGGGTAAAGAGAATGGTTCAAAGTTCTCCCCTACCACTACTCTAGTGCCGTCAAATGAAAGATAATCCCCGAACGAAGAAAGTCGTTTAACTTCTTCTAAAAGTCCGTTAACCGGATATTTAGTAATATTTGGGGGTAAAGAATTTCTCAAGGTTGCTGCGGACTCCGCATAACTGTACTCCGGAATCGGGCAAACAATGAATGCATCAGCTATCTTGACCACATAGTTATTTCCTATAACCGCTAAGTCGGACTCCCGTCCTTCCATAAGAGATATTATATCCGGGGGGAGTAGTAAGGGTGTGGGCGAAACTACCGTCCCGTCTAGGCAAGCTACCATTGAATTGCAGCTAACACCGCTAATATTATCCACATAAATGCATTGGAGCATCGGGTTCGCTAAATTCTTTAGGGTAGCCGAAGTAAGCCTTCCTGACGCCATCTTTATGCTAATTGATTTATTCTGGTCAAACTTGGCGGGAAGTGTATTGGTAGTCCACTTTATTTCCTTATCCCTTGAACCAGCCATAAAAGGCAGCTTATACTCCGCTCCGTTCTTTAGAATCAGTAAAACATAGTTTGTACATATCTCTACCTTTGAGGCTTCTGGAAGTAGAGTGAAGAATTTCTGGGCTTCTATATACGCTTCGCCCTGCCCCTCAATATTAATTGGGGAAGGCTCTACTGCATAAATCGTCTTATCGTATCTCTGTAGAGTGTTATCCCCCGCAGAAAGCTTGACTACTCTGCTTTCATCAACTAACTGAACCTCTTTTACCTTGTCTACTATCATTTGGTGTGCTCCTATGTTATATTGTACACTATTTCTTTGTATTAAATAGTCCGGAAAGAAGTCCTCTACCTTGTTTTCTAGTAAAGGGTTTCGCATTTGGGTTTAAGTCTTTAATGTATAAAGACCTTTCCTTACAGTTCCATAAGTATCTTTCTACAGCATCTACTCTCGCTTTATCATAATCTATTCCCAGCTGGGCTGCCCTCTCCCTTAATTCTGGCTCTATTACAGAAAACTGATTGAGAGTAAATTCCCCTTTATGGTGGTGCTGGGTATCTAAACCTATTTTTATCTTTTGTCCTTTGTAGAATAAGATACCACTAGCCTGTTCCCTTACCGCGGAACTGCTATCCGCGCTAGTAAGAATAGGTACCCCTTCAATTATCTCCTTTACTTGTATCCCTAGTCCGTGGAATTGACCATCATAACCGTACTTAGAGAGGAGTTCGTTAAGCTGAGCACCTGTCTCCATTCTGGCTGCAGTGTTAACTGTTGCCAAAGACGAAGCCATATATCTTATAGGTTCCCCATTAGAATCCCTATAAGCACAAGCCCTAGGAATAAGTTTATCGAGGTCTGAGCCGTGGATTATATAGATGAATTTGTCCCTAAGCTCTGGTCTAACCATTTCTCTTTGAATGCAGTAGTCCTCCCAGGTCTTCTCCGCCGCATACTCTAAATAATTAGGACCGTCGCTGGGTCTAGGTATGTAGTCCATCTGGGCTATTGCATCCAGATGGTCGCCAACTTTATTGACATAGTCTATATACTTCTTAGTATCTAGCCTTATGCCTTTTCTCCAAGCCGGATACTCCCCAGAGTCCATAAACCTTCTGCCGGTCCACCCGTGTTCTATAGCATAGTCTAGCATAGGTGCCTTTTCGCCATCATAGGTAAATAGAAAGTCTTCTGTTAGGTTATCCCTCTTAGCCCCGCTGAAAATCACGTGGTAAAGGGTGAACCCTGTTTTCTCCTTGAAAGTCGTTCCATCACTATAATTCGTTTTCTCTATTATTCGTTCCCTTCCCAAGAATTGCATACTCTGCCATCTCCTCTTTTCTTGTGTGTTATAGTACAACAAACTACCCTCTTTTTAGAGGGTAGTACAACCAAAATGCTTACAAATTCTTATTCGGGAAAGTCTTTTTTCATTTCCTCTAAGCAAGCCCAAATATAGTCCTGTTCGTCGTCTCTATACTTAATTTCCCCAGACTCCACAAGTCTATCGTACTCCTCTATTTCTTCTGTTATTTCTTTTTCTAAAGAAAGAAGTATCTTGCACACATCATCTACCACCACTCGTGGGTCCGAACTAAAGAATGCTCTGTAATCTTCTATTAAAACTAATAGCAGTTGCTTCAAAGATCCCCTTATCTTATTTGAAATATAGTCTATAGCCTCACGCATATCATCGTTCACCGAAGGGTCAAAATCCTTGTCTTCTAATATAGCGCGGAGTTCCGGGTCATTCATCGCTAACCCTCTTCTAAAATCCGAGTCTGTCCTTAAAAGAGGATTTGATTCTAAGCTATCCTCAAAAGAAGTTTTTTCCGGTGGTATTTGTTCTACCTGTCTTTCTACCCTCTCTACAAATGATTCTACTGCTGATTTAATATCCTTCGCCATTAACTGCCTCCCTTATTTTAGTCCAAATATCTTTGCTAGAGAAATAAATATAGTTAGCTTCTGCTCCTCGGGTCGATCGTACGTCTCATCCAAAGTCTGAGATGCTGACCTCTCATATTCATCTGGAATAGTTATCCACTCCTCTGGAATCTCAACCTCATCTATACTCTTCCCCATCTGCTCAAGTCTTCTAAATAATTTATCTTTTAATCTGTCTGTTTTTCTCAGCCAAGCCTCGTATATACGGTCATTCTCATATCCATAGTCATCAGTTAATATATGCGATATAAGCTGTGCTGTTGATTCTAAATATTCATACTCGGTATCCACCAAAGTCTTTTCATTTATCTTAGACCTACAAAACAGCATTACCGACATACATCCATCCACTGTCCTAAACTTATCAAGGTTGGACACGAAGTAGTTACCTGCTCTTCCGCCTATTTCCCTCCTTAGTGCTTCCTTTATCTCTTCCATCTTAGGAGCCCGAACTCTTACCCAAAACCTTAAAGCGTCTACTATGTAACCTAATCTCTGGTCAGGTGTTGCAGAGGGGAATAGTCTCGGTAATAATTCGCTTCCTATTGCTCGGTGTTCCGCACTACCATAGGTTGTACCTAAATAGTTTACAAAGTTGACCATATCTAGTACCCTAAGAGAGTCCGGCGTTCTGTTCTCTCTTATCATCCTAGGTAAAGCCATCCTAACATCCGAGTCGAAATTAGGAAATAGCGCTTTAAACTCTGCCGGTGTTGACCAGGATTTGCCTTGTATGCTGGCTAGCTGCGTCGCTGCCGCATCTATCTTCCCTTGAGGAATGCTCTCGTACGATGGTTTCATTCTGCTCTTCCTGCTATTTCTTTCTGCATTTAGTATTGTTTTTAGCTACATTTTTACTTTCAAGGTTGAAAGTTTAATGCAGAGCTCCTCCAGCGAAATATCTTTATCTTGAGAAAGAATCATTAATTTCTTAGTATCATCGAGGTCAAGTTCTTTCTTTGAAAGTAAGTAATTGTACAGTCCATCTACTATCCTTTTTCTTTCCTGTGGGGATAAATTCTTGCTAGCTGCCAAAACTCTGGAAAGGTCTCCTTGGGATAGTCCCTTATAAATATCTTGTTTGGTTTTTTCTGGACTCGCATCTCTCGCCTCATCCGCTATCATTAGGTCTATTAAATGCTCGTCGTGATTGGTGGAGCGAAGCTGCTCCTCCGGTATAAGACTTAATGCAAGTTTTTCATAATTAGATAATATATATTCTTTTTCTGGTTGTTTCTTAACTAACGAAAGTAAAGGCATTTGCTCTATACCCCTCTGAATAGTAGTGCGTAAAGCTGAGCGTACGCTGTTTGGGCGTTGTTTATCTTATTTAGCTCAGTGAGAAGTGCCCCAAACTGTTGGTCGGAAAACTTGTTTATGAGCTTCTCCACCTTGGTCGCCAAAGAAACATTGGTGCCAAAGTCTATTGGGGTTATTCCGTACTTATGTTCTAATAGCTTATAGATATGCTTTTGTAATCCATTAATCCATTCTATTAAATCTGTCTGTATGGAATTAAGTACTTTGATTCCTTGTTTCTTAGCATCTGTAAGAACCGCATTAATAAAAGTTCTCATTCCTGACTCATCCGGAATAGCAAAGAACTTCCTAAATTTGGTTGCATCAAAATTCCCTTCCGCGGCGGTTTGGAGTATCTTAAGTAAGTCCCTAACCTGTCCGTTCGCTAATTCTACCGCCAAATCCAGTACTTCATTACTTAAAGTATATCCTTTGTAGGCTAATACTTCCTCTGCATATTCCTTTAGTTGTTCCTTTGGCAAAGAGTAGAATTTAAGCATTCTACTTCTGCCTCTTATGGTTGCCGGAAGTTTTGTGTACTCTGTTGTGGCTAGAATCCAGTGTACTTTAGGATTTGGTTCCTCTATTGTCTTTAATAGGGCTTGCCAAGCTGCGTTACTAAGTGCGTGACACTCGTCTATTAAGAAAATCTTATGCTTCCCCGTTAAAGAAAGTCTAAGGGCTTGTTCATTTAGTAATCTAGCATCGTCCACGGAGTTGTGGCTAGCTGCGTCTAGCTCTATAAGCTCTGCATCCATCTGTAAAGCCACTATTCTCGCTGCTGTGGTCTTACCACTGCCGCTCCTACCAAAAAAGATTAGGGCACTAGGTAATGTGTCTGTTTCTATCCACTTACTTAGTATCTCTCTGTTGGCCTCTTGACCAACCATCTGGTCTAATCGCTTTGGTCTAAGCTCTACTGCCCATTCCGCCATCGTCTGCCTCCTCTAATACTCCCCAGTAAACTAGGGCTGTTGTTATCTTTTTTCTGCGACCGTTCTGCGCAAACTTAACCTCATATCCTGCGTCTGTAAGCTCCTTAAACAATAGGTATGATATAGCTTCCTCCGGTATATGCTCTACCAGTGTGTGGGCTACCTTAATCTCTATCCCAAACTTCCCTAACTTAGAGTGATGTCTAATGACTTCAAATACCATATCTAGGTAATTAGCCACCCTTTCATCCTCTCTGATAGAAGCCAGAGCTTCCCGCGTATTTTTCCTAGCATAATATGCGGATAAAAAATTACTCATTAGCAGGGGTCTCCTTCTTACCTTTTGTAAGCTTCTCTAAAGCCGCCCTAATAGCCTTTAACTCCAGCAAAATATCCGCCATAATGTCGTAACAAAGCTTTGGGGACGGATATGTATCTTTGCCGGGTAAATCATAAACCAGCCTAGTTTCCGAAAATTTCTCTTGCATATTAGTTCCTCCTCAATTTTCTACCTTGTGCAATAGTTTTGCGCACTTGTTTTAAGAACTCTTCTCGGTTATTAACCGAAACCTTGAATAATACATTAGTCTTGGTATTCCCTGAACTACCACTAGGCTAAAGGCGTAGGGGGGCTTTACGCCCATCTCAACATAATTCCCTGGCTTGGGGTCTGCTTCTACCCTTCCTATCAGTTCATAGTTAGTGCTCAACCGCCTCTTCCTCCTGCTTCGCTTTTTCTATGGTTTCCTTGATTTCCTCGTCTATCGAGCGTTTTATCTTCTCGCTCAGAAACTCTGCGGCCGCCACATAATCCTTTACCTCGTTGTCCTCAGTAAATTGGTCGTAAATCTCCTTGAGCGCCTTGATATACCCTTCTACTATCTTCATCCTCTCTTCTTCAGTGCCGTTCTGGTATTCAGGATAGTTGTCAATCCTCAAACCTAAAAAAGAAATAGGTATGCCTTGGAGCAAGTGGTAGGCCTGTTGGAATAATATTGCTGCCTTTCCTTGTAGGGTAACGGTTACCGGAGTTGCGCCAGGCAAAGCCAAATAAGATACCAGTATCTTAGGGTGTCTGATATTAAGATAAGTCCCTTCTACCTGTGCTTGGGTCTCCTCTACGGCCAACTTATCTATGCGCTCCATTATCTGTGGGTTAATGACAGTAGTCAAAGATTCTTTATGCCCCTTGTAAGTCCTGATAACCATTATGGACTTAGGTAACTCCTCGTCAATAAGCTGTGGAGTAGCATAGGGCTCCTTGGGGTGCTCCCTTAAGTACTGTTTTAGTGCCGAAACATCCTTGGCTATTATAGATACATCCTCTCTTAATGCCGCGGGGTCTATAAAAATCGACTGCTTATTATTCATCTAAATCTCCCTTGTCGCTTTGTTCTATGGGTGTTTCCAGAAAATCTTTATACCTCTGTTTCTGTGCCTCTAATAGTACCTCTATTGGTTTGCATATAAATATATCTAAGAGTTCCTCTAAGGTAAATCCCTTTTTATTCAGTACCTTTCTAGCCTTAGCGGCTCTGTTGGGCAAGTCCTTAAAGAACTTAATGTTCTCTAGTGTGGATATTCTTTCTTTTATATTCTGTATAGCCCTATTGTAGTGCTCTATGAGGCGCTTTGTAGGCTCGTTTTCTGGGTCTTCCGATAAATTATCCAACGCCTGTAATAGCGGCTGATTAAACGACGATAAAGCCCTCTGCTCGTTGGATATTAAAGTGTCTAGTCTATCATACATAGCCTCCCTAATCCCGGTTGAGTAGAGGGTTAGTATATTATCTAGGGCTATCTTCCCGTTTGTTAAATGCTCTATCGAGTCCTCTGCGATAATTCTATCCTCTGTCTTTAGTGCAAAATCTATATACAAGCTTTCCGCCTGTGCATAGTAATACTTTAGTTTCTTCAGTGCTTCCTCCAGATGCTTTTTAGCCATACTACTTACTTACCGTCCCAATACCTCAAGTCAGCTATTCCCATATCCCCATACATTGTCATACTAGGTTTTCCGGGTATCGGCCTAATTCGATAGTATATCTTAGACTGCTTATCGTAATACCCCACAATGCCGTAGCTAAGACCTCTATAATCTATTCTGAACGGAGTTTCCTCTACATAACCTATAACTAATCCTACGTCATTTCTTATTGTCTCAGATTTCATTCTAACACCTCCTTTAATAGTACAAGATTATTATCCTTAATCCATTTATATGTCCTTGCTACCTCACCTTTGTATGTTTTTGCTAAAATTCCTCTTTTAATTACTTTTTCTGTGCCATCTGGCATCCCCACATAGATATAATGCACTGACTTCTGAGTTTTCAGCTTTTCTGTCGCTAAGTTTATATTAGCCAGTAAGCCCCCCTTAACCGCCGACTTAAGTGGTTGAGTCGGAGTCTCTACTGTCTGGGGTTGCGGTTGTTCTAGTTTATGTCCCTGTTTCGGTTTCAGAGTCTGCTCTTTCTTAGTAATTGGTTTTTGTTTAGGTGCTGAGGACTCTTGCTTGGGCTTCGATTCCTCTATACTGGACTTCTTACCTTTCAATAAGCTGTCTCTGTATTCCTTTGAGGAAGTAAAACCTAAAGCCCTCTGTCTCAAGACCTCTTCCGTCTGAAGCCTATCCTCTTCGATTCGCTTTTCAAAGTAATCGAAGTCTTCCTTAGTTAGTACAGATAAAAGTTTTTTCTTGGGCAATGCCGCAATATCCTCTGATTTGTACCCCCTCTTTAAGTATATAGTGGAAGCCTTACTCTCCAAAGTACTTCTTTTATACTCTTCGAATAGTTCTGGGGTTCTCCATATAAAAGCTATACACACCCCATTAGAGTAAATAAACCTGGGACAATCTTTTGCATCCTTTTTAAGTCTATATTTACAGTACTCGCAAAAATCCTCTCTTATAAATCTATGCTCACTAAGTTTGCTTGAATCCCAGTAAAAGTATTCCATTACCCGACTACCTATTCCTCCTTGCATTCTTCACTACCATCTTCGCACCGCAGTTTGGGCAGAAACCAAATAACTGCTGACCGTAATCGGTATCCCAATATGCTTCTTTTTCGCAGTTAG
>ERZ795046.1366-NODE-1366-length-25052-cov-17.349322_pt1 | contig 25052 bp, 29 predicted proteins | sample MGYA00375130_ERZ795046 | MGnify/ENA primary metagenome ERZ795046 (study PRJEB30175, sample SAMN05720202) | activated sludge metagenome | isolation source: anaerobic digester from wastewater treatment plant | place: Japan | collected 2015-05-15 ...
TTTAATCTTATTTCTTGTGGAATATCTGATTTTTTCATCTTCGCTTTTTGTCCCCTTCTTCTGAACCATTTCCACATTTTATTTCTCTGTTGTTTTTCTCGTTCTGATTTGTATTCTGTTTTCTGTCTTTGGCGTTCTTTCCATTCTAAATATTTTCTAATGAAATCACGAAAATCTTCTCTTAAAGACGGTGGTACTTCCAAATTTTTTTCAAGATAGACATCATAATACAGCCTCTGAACATTCAACTCAGGGAATTCCTTCTGCAATTCAGCTAGTTCTTCTTTTGAATAAAATTTCCCCATTTTATCATCTCCCTTACTTATGTTAAATTACTTGTTATTTCTAGTGCTGGTTTTAATGTAGAAGAACCATTCCAATCATATTCACCTGCAAACGCTTGAAAATTGATATCTCTTGTTGTTATTGCACTTGGTGCCCTCATAGGATATGGATAGGTTTCAACTGCAACATTATACATATCCAATTGAACATTTTGGCCACCAGAAGGACCTATCAAAATTGAAATTGCACCTTTCCTATGGTCTGGCTCTGGAACCCCTTTCTCTTTATAAATAGTTGTTGAGCCAGAAATAACACATAAACCCTGCTTAATTAAGTATGGGTCAGGACTATCATTCAAAACATGAGTGACAACTGTATTATGTGTTATTTCTACTCTCCAACTTATTACTGAAAAATCAAATGAAGAATAAATATACTCCATACTTAAAGAACTTTTCCAATAAGGCACAGGCACCAAATTCTGTGTGTCTTTATAAGTGACCAAATACAAAGTTATTCCACTTAACCCCGACGAAACTACTTCCCTACCCTTTGCTGTTAAATCAAGTGTTACTTCAATCAAATTATTTGCACCCCTATTATCAATTGCCATTCTTGAAACATACACTTGAGGATACTTATAAAAAGTAGCGCCGTCTGGTGAGAAAATAATCTCTCTTGGTGTTGTTCTTCCACTGTATGCCCAATTAGAAACAATATCCCACCAAGTACTATTCAAGTAAAAAGGCATCGTAATAGAACCCGTATATGTGTTTTGCCCTTCAGCATAATGAATTCTGAATGCCGCCTGTTCTATTTCAGTACCACTCGCCGCTGTTGCATGAATATTCTCTGGTATTATCAAAGTAGCAACTTTATCAGGTCCAGCACCAGTGCAAGGAAATACAAAATAATTTCCACCTTCCTTTACTGCCAAAAAACCCCTATATCCAATTCCATAAGTTTCTGCTATTGCCATAATTTCACCTCCTTATATAATTAAGTTCCTTATATAATTATAACTATAACACATTTTTTCTCTCATAAGCCTTACAAATTATTAAACTTGCTCTTATTGCGCCACCTTCTACTGTTCCATGTCTTAACCCTGAAAAAGCTTCAAACAAATACAAGCGATGTGTGCCGTCTGTATCAGTTATTTCTAATGTTTCATATTGGGGACTACATAAAATTTCCCAAATCAACTGTGCCAATTCCCAATGCATCTTAAAAGCCTCGTGCATCATAATATTCTTGGTATAAACTCCAACTTCAAAATTTATAATAGTTTCATATGTATGTGCCGTAGCAACTGGTGAAATTGTTATATCTCCAGGTATCACTACTGCACAAGGGTATTGTCCTATCATCTTATAATTACCTACAATTACTCCCCTAAAACTACCATTACTATCATATTTATAAATCAAACTATTTATTTCTGCCAAATTCTCTTGTGTTTCCAATATATCCTTAACCTTATTAAAAACACTTAAAGCATTTACAACCTTAACTTGATTTGCCATTGTCTGGTTCCTTTTCTTTTTCTTCTAGTGAAGCAAGCACAGATAACACTTCTAATAAAAGAAAAGAAAAATATATTTTTAAGTTCTTTCTATCACTTTCGTTATAACATATTAAATATTTTTCTTCAAGTAACTCATCATCTTTGGTTAAATTATGATAATTAAAAATCTTTTTGGTAAGATAATTTAATCTTGTCAAGTTCAATAAATTTACAAAATATTTCTCATTCATTTCACTCCTATACCACCTGTTGGCGTTTCAACAGGTGAACCAGGTGCAGGTTGTATCTGAATAGTTGGTCTTGCAAATCTTACTTTAGCCTTTAATCTTTGACCTTCTAACCTAATAGTTCCAACGGCTATCCCATTACATAAAGAAGTTAAATCAAATGTCGCTTCTTCTTTTAATCTTTTCCCAGCCTGACTAATATTCGGTGTTTCACCAGTATAATAAGTATCTATCAAACTAGCAACAACTAATCTATTTGCTATACTTGGAATTGGATCTGGATATTTTGTAACGCCATTTCTTTTAATTTTTTTCAACGGTACAGCATATACACTTTCCAATCTTGAATTTATTATTTCATCAACTAATTTCTGGTGTATTTCAACTCTTTCTACTGATATATTTGTCAACCCTGTTCCTATATTTAATATTCCACCCAAAAGTTCTTGAATATCCGACAAATTTGAATAATATTCTGCCATTTTATCTCCCCATAATAATACCAGCAATAGACGCTGTAACACCAAGTGCTGAAATCACAAGAGAAAACAATATTACTATCAATCTTACAAACCATTTATGATTAGCTTCATTAATTTTATACTCTTTGTCCATTCTTGCTATAATTTCAGCGCTCCAATTTTCTATTATTTTCATAAAATCATCCTTGTATTGTTCTAATCCATTAGATACAAAATGGCACATTTCTTTTATCTCTTTTTTCATTGATTTAATTTCTGATAAAACATACAATCTAAAAGCCTCTTCATTAGCAATATTTGGTAAAATGTCTTTAATCTCTTCTAAGGAAAGTGCGCTATTCTCTGCTAATTTTCTAACATCTTTTTCATTCATTCAACCCCCCCCTCTTATACCAATGTTATTTGTCCAATTGTAAGATATCTCCAATCATACTGGTCAATTACATACGGAACACTATATCTATATCCAGATATTCCTCTGGGCGTTAGTCTCGCTAACATTGTTTGTCCCTTTTGCCCTAAAATCAATTGTAAAGTTGATGTTGCCTGAGATAATCTTGTTTGTATATCAGAGCGCAATTGATCTGGCGCTCTAAAAATTGTTGATTGATCAAAAAAACTCAAATCGTTCAAAACTCTTTCTAATAAAAACTTATAAGCACCCAAGACTAGAGCTGCATCAAAAGCCTTTGGACAAGTTCTAAACGTATAACTAGTCATTGGTGGTGTTGAATTTAACAAAGATAATGCAAAGTCAAGTCCTGCTGAAAAATCTAAATCTGTAAAATATCTAAACTTATAAGAACAATGAATTTCATCCCCTTCATCAATTCCCGATAGAACATATATTCTACCATCATAATCAGGAAGTACATGTACAAATTCTTCCAACGGAACATTCTGGTTATGATAATATTTTCTTTCATTATCTTGCCAAATCCAGTTTCCAAATGCCACTGTTCCACAACTTAAATCATCATTAAGTATAACCATTTCATCCCAAACACCAATTTTTCTAAACCCAGTTAATAAATAATCTAACATTTTTTTCATTAATACAGATTTATAAGAGATAGCAAAATCTTCTTGTAGTTCTGAACTCCCCACTTGTGTTTTTAAAGTATAAACCTGTTCTTCTTGAAAATAATTCTTTGTTATACTAAACGTGGTATCACAATACCCATTATTATTAATTTGTCCACTCCAAGAATAACCAGTTTCAACAATATTAAATGTAACAGAAATGTTTTTATTCTCATTTGCAATTAATTTTACCTCTGCTGTTTCGCCAAAGTAATAAAACTTGCTATCAAGTAGAAGTTTTATCATTTTTACACCTTTTTATATTCATACATTTTATATATTCTTAAGAAGTCCCCAAATATGCTAAATAAAAAAATTAAAACAATAAAATATTAACTAACTTTCCCTGTAATTTCAGCAGCCGCACAACCTTGAGCAACTACAACTACATGAGCCAAATATTCAAAGAATACCCAACCATGACAAAGTCTTTGCTGATCTGGTGCTTCCCAAGAACTTAAATCAATCCTCACTGAAAGAACACCAAACAACTGCGGCTCTGAAATGGCATAAACACGTCCAGTTGGTACCATCATTGAAACTCTAACCGCTGCACCCATATAATCACCTAAATATCCAGTCTTTCTCAGTTCATACTGAGTAACTGGATCAAAATCATTCCTACTCCAAACTCTGATATCTCTAAACATTTCTGGATGCATCAAAAGAGTAACAACGGGTGCATTCCATTTTTCCAACTCAGCAAACAAATCAGCAATTACTGCTCTTGTAACACCACCACTAGAACTTGGAATATTATTATGTCCAGTTGTCTGTCTTGCAGCATAATCAATTGCTAAAAATGCCTTTTCATCTTCTTTCTTAGCTATTTCAATAGCTGCTTTTTTCTGTTCCCTGTCAAGAATATCAAATCTTCTTATTGCTACTTCTGTAACAGGCACTCTAACCAATGATGTGATTAAGTAAGGTTGATAAACTACTCTGTCTCCATGAACAATTTCAATTGGGACAAGACCATTCTGTGATAAAACCACAGCTGTAAACTGTGGATCTTTATCATACCAGAGTGGCGCTCCAGTTGGGAGATTATGCACTGCAAAGATGTGACGATTGATAGCAACATAATCTCTACCCAATTTGAATGGTTCAAGCATTGTCTGAGCTATAATTGCTCTTCCTTCTGGTGTTGCAAGATTTCTTTCAATAAAGTCAATTTTTTCTTCCATAGTCAATTCCCTAGGCATAATTACCACCTCCTTTTTGTTTGATTTTTAGCATATTTGGGGACATATCTTAGAAACTTATTCTAAGGACTTTCAAAAGATATTACAAAATTATACACTTGGTCTAAAGAAAACTTTAATTACACCATTTGTACTAACTTCTCTTACTCTTCCTATTATTTGTCCCTCACCTGTATTTGTCATCCTTCCATTTGGACCAACTTTAACCACATCATTGATAGAAAAAGATACACCGCTTTCATATACATCTGTTTCTATGAGTGCTTCACCAGTTAAGAGAGAAACTTTACCAGAAGAAGCTGTCTGGTCAAAAGTATAATCTGAACCAACTGGCGGTTGTCTCATTTCCATAGCCAATCCAACTGGTGTGGTTGTTGTATCATTAGCCTTACTTATAGTACCACTATCATTAGTTGTCAAAATTTCACCAATATACCAAGTATGTCCTTCATTATAATCTTCTGGAGCATCAAAATTTTCAACTATCCAACCCTTATATAATATCTTTAACATTTTTCCACCTCCTTTTTATTTTCCCTGATTATTTTTTTACTTTTAATTTTCTTGCTTTTCTCATTGATAGAACTTCTTTAGCTTCTTCAACTATTTCTTCTCTGGCTTCTGAATCAGTGACTATTTCTTTAATTGTATCAATGGCTTCTTCTGCTGTAATATCAAGATTTTCAGCTACATCTGAAACTACATCTACTATTTCTTCAGAAATTTCTTCACAAATTTCATCACAAATTTCATCAACATCCACTTCATCATCTACTTTCCTCGTGGCTTCATCAGTATCTTCTTGAGCCCTTTTCAATTTCAATTCTTTTTTGGCAAGTTCTTCAGCAAGCATATCAATCAAACTTCCTGGCGTTCCCATATAATTTGCTGCCTTCTTAATATTCATTCTTACACCTCCTTATTATTCCTTTTTCCAGCTTCCAGTACCTTCTTCAATGATTTCTTTATTTTTAATATCAACTTTTGGCGGTTTTGAAAATATTCCATCCTTTACTTTCATTTTACTCACTGCATCAAGAACTCTCAAATAAGAAGTTTCTTCACTGCCAGCAATTGGGAGCTCTTCCAATGGCTTTTCATCTAACAATTTGGCTTTCTTCACAGGCATTTTTGATATTTCTTCTGCAAGTGTTTCTAATGTTTCAGAACTTTTAGAAACTAACTCTTTAAATTTAGCTGTTTTTTCTTCAGGTTTAATCATCCCTCTAATTTCCATTGCTTCAATAAGGATTGAGGCTTTTCTCTTTTTATCTTCCATTTCTTTCTGTGCCAACTCCTCCTGTAATTTCCCAATTTTAGTCTCTGCATCTTTAAGTAATTTCTTGCTTTTTTCTACAAATTCACTTTCACCTTTTAGTCTATCAATATAATCAATCAAAGCCCTTATACCCGAATTACTCTGTGCTCTTCTCAACATTGCAACTATTGCTGGCTCATTATCCTTATTTTCTTTATCAACTCTTTCATCAGCTCTTTCATCAGCTTTTTCAAATTCTTCAATTTTTGTTTTTATAGCCCCAGAGAGTTTATCAAAACTTTCTTTTTTTGTAAGAATTTCTTTAAGCGTATTAATATACTCATCTGGGTCATCTAATCCTTCCTCAAAATAATATAAAGCAAGTAATTCAGCAAGAGCAGTTTCATCAATTGAATTTTCCATTTCTATTGGTGCATTTAATTTTCTTTCTACTTCTTCTGTGCCAATACCCTCATCTGGTTCCCCAAAATCAACCGCTCTACTATCACTTGTTGGTTGAGCAAAAAATACCCTTGCAAATCTTCCACCCCCATAATGCTTTTCCAAGGTTCCTATTATACCTCTTGATTTTATCTCTCTTATTAAATCTTTTCCATAATCTTTACTGGTAAAATAATCTGCATATTCTTTCCAATCATCATAAACATCTTTAAGTGTAACAGCAAAGACAGGATTTTTACCTTTATATACCGTCCAAGTTGAATCTTCTAATCTCCTACCTTTTTTAAATTTAGCACAAATTGGTGTGGTTTGATTTGGATTAGATGGTTTAACAACGGTTTGAGCATCTGGTAAAATACTCGGAGTTGTAGTTTCATCTTTAATAATTTTTTCATCTACTTCTGGCGCTGATATAGAGACATCTTCCTTTATTCCAGGTGGGGAAGATTTTCTATCTTGTGTTTCTGTTACATTTGGGATTTTTGTTGGGGCTTCTTGTGCAATTTTTTTCTGAGCTGATTTCTCCACCGTTTCCTCGCTTACAATAGGTGCTGTTTGTTTTGCCTCTTCTTTCGGATACTTAATTTCTTCCTGTCTAGGTTTTTCTACAACTCTTTTTGCAATTTCGTTATCATCAGATTTTGTTTCCGCTGTAACCTGCTTTATTGGTTCATCTGTATTGATTGCTACTTCTTGTTTCTTTTCATCAGGCATACTTACTTTTTCCTCAACCTTTGGGGGTTCACTCACTCTTGGTGCAAGTACTGATATAAGATTTCTCAATGCATCCTTTATTTCACCTAATCCTTCTTTGATTTCATTTATCTCATTCATTTTTTCACCTCCTTCAATCTGTTTTTCTCGTTCTACCCATCCTAATTGCTCTCTCAATGCATGTTTTGAAGCTATTTCTCTCAATTCTTCTTTTGGTATTAACTTTGCTATCTGTAAAATCTCCTTGTCTTCTTCAGGCAATGCATCATTACCACCTGTTATACCTCTTAATTCTTGCTCTAACTGTTTTAAAACATCATCAGTCAAATTTCCTACATCACCACTGTTTGAAGATACATCTAAGTTTATTGGGTTCCACACTGGTTTTTTTACTTCATTATCCATTTCATCTCCTTATATAATTATAACTTAAAGCATCATAATTCACTTTTTCTACTACCCTTATATAATTATAACTCAAAACATCATAATCCACTTTTTTTTACCGCTCTTATATGATTATAATCCAAACAACCTAACTTTTTCATTTTGAAGGTTAAAATACCACCCTCCTATGATTACTCAATACTTTCTTTAAAATTCTAGCTATTTTTTTGTTAGATTTTTTATAATTCCCCCAACTATAATTAGCACACCAATTCCTAAAATTATCCAATATATTCCATATTTCTTGTCTGTCAAAATAATCATATTCATAAATATCTCCTATGAATTCTTCCAGTATTCTCGCCTCTTTATCACCAAAATTTTCATGCGGTTCTTCCCTTTTTAACCTATTCTTCAAGATCTCAGCTTTTCTTCTAATCTCCTGAATAGTCCTTTTCGCCATAATTCCACCTCCTTTTTAAGATTGAATTTTCTTCCCTTGCTTGTTCCCTATCCTCATCCAATTTATCTGCATAAAACTTCTCCACTATAGTTTTGGTTTTCTTCAATACTTCCTTTTTCAAATCTTTTACCTGATATTTTAAATTGTCTACAAGAGTATTATATATAATCATTCCACCATCTGTCTCGTCAAACTCTCTATACGCTTCTTCCCTTATTTCATCCTCGTCAAACTCTTCGCCTACTTCCTTCATCTCTTTTATTTTTTCTTCAATCCATCCCTCAACTAGACTCTCACACATTACAGTAAAATCCTTAAACCGGTCGGAAAAAAATCTTACCAAAAAATCAAAAACTATCATACCAATCTTCTCTACTACATCACCACACAAAAATTTCAATATTTTTTCAAGTGTCTCTCCTTCAAATGAATCAATTATGATATCAATATCTCTAAATTTCTCAATTAAATACTCACTATAATAATTCAATAACACCTCACCAACTGTATAATCACCTCGTCCTTCAATATTATATATTTCATTAATACCTGTGCTAATACCATCCTGAATTGTACTATAACTCGGCATATCAAAAAATGAAAGATGATATTCTTTCTTGTTAATCGTTTCAATTATCCAGTTAAAATAAGTTTCTAAATTTTCTACATCAAGTATATCATCAATCATCTTATTCGCAAAATCTAACATCATATCTTCTGTCTTACTCCAATCAATCTTCTTATCAACCATTATTTCACACGCTTTTTCAACCGAAAAAACACTAATATACTCTGAAAATACTCCTTTCAAAGCATCACGAATTTTCAAATATTCTTCAATTTCTATATCTACATCTCGTACATCTTTCATCTGTTTACTAGGGAAATGTATCTGTGCAAACTTTCTTCCATCTAATAAAACTACATATAAATTACCACTCCTTAAATAATTTACTGCTACTTTTGGAACTTTAGTACACCATTCTGTATCCTTCCCCCATTTTGCTGCTGCTTCTGGTGTAGAAACTTCTATTATTGTAATTCTTGCATCGTTATAGATTATTTTCTCACCTTTTTGTTCTTTTATTTCTATTTCATGATGTTTAGAAAGTGGCTTACCTTTTGTTTTTTCTATAATTTCTGCTAAATCTCCATAGGTCTTATATTTATTTATATCTGTTTCTATTTCTTTATTTCTTCTTTTCTTTGCTTCCTCTAAAAACATCAATTTTTCTTTAACTTTTTCCTCGTCTTCTGGGAATATTAAATTACCAAGGAGTATTTGCTTAACTATCCAAGGAGTGTAGACGCCTAATGCGCCAGTTGGGTCTGCTCTATTTGATTGATCAATTAAATTATTTGCTTCATCTATCCATTCTTGAGGTATTGGTTGATTTTGTTGTTTCAACGTCTTATATTCTGGATGTTTCCTACTTAAAATCATATCTATTAACTGCTGTCTCTTATCTTCCAAAGCTGAGATAACTACTCTGTTTGAAAGGCATTTATTAAAAGATACAATCATCTCTTGTTCCTATTTTTTTCTTTTACATATTTTAAAAAGTCAATCAAATCTTTTTCTGGTATACCCAACTTTTTACTAGCTTGAATAAATATTTTTGCCGTTTCCAAACTCTGTCCTTTTCCCTGCTGTGTCAATCTATGTGCAAGAACTTCCCTAATCTTTGCATCCTTGTCAGCACCTTGTCCAACTGTTATAAGCGAATCCTCTAATCCAATCAATCCATGCGAAATTTCATAAACCAATTCTCCTGTTGCTGGCAATCTTTTACCCTTATACAATCTTAAATGATCGCACCACTCGCTAGTATCTTTCATTTTTTTACCACAAACAGAGCATTCACTTTCAGATACAAGCACCCCCATAGAAGTATCTGTTATTCTTCCTTGTTCAATAGCTTTAGCAAGTTCTTGAAATCGTAATCTATCTACTGCATCAAGCATATCAACTGACCGTCTTTGATGGTCTGGATAAGTATCAATAATTTTACCTCTCACAAGTTTTGAATTATGATTTTCTAACACAGGTTTATTTATCCAAGTTGCATAAACCTTCATACCAGGAATAGGGCTATCACCAATTAACTCATCCCAAAAAAAAAGGTCACCATTCTCATTAGGTGCACGTCTTTCTTCTATTATAGGTTTCCCATTTTTATCTCTTAATGCACCATGAATACCTTCTGTTACAAAATAAATATATTTCTCTAATATAGGTGCAACCACTTTTGCAAATCTTACTGACAGAGTGTTAAAATCACTTTTTAATATTGGGGATATAGTTGCCAAAGAACCATAAATTTTTCTCATACTTTTCCTCCTTTTTTAATAATTATAACGTGTAGATAGTATATTACTACCTTTTTTATGTTTGAAATATTGAACCCTTCTTTCTTCTTTTTGTACCATTTCTTTTGAAGGTTTTTGTGGTCCAAACCATTTTAAAACCCTCTTACCATCTCTACTGACTAATACCCATTCTGTTCTATCTGTGTCTTTTCTATACTTTCTTTTTAGAATTGAAACTATTTTTCTTGCTTCTAAACCCTCTCTTTGATATTGATGTTCTTTTAATAGATATTCAATATCTTCTACCTGTACTCCAAATATTTCAGCAATCTGTTCAACCGTATAACCTCTATTATAAAGTTTAACAATATCACTAATATAAGCCTGTTTTTCAAAAGGGAATCGGTCCAAATACTCTATAAATCTTTCCCTAAGTTCTCCAACTGGAAAATTTCTATACCATTTCTTAATTTCTGTATCCTCTATTATATCAAGTTTACCATAAACATACTGTATGTAATGCTCCAACTCATGTAATAAAGTGCCATATATTTTATCCAACATTCTTCTACCATACCTAGAAGCAAAATTAACTATATCAAACCTAATTGTTTTTGTAGTATAATCAAATGAGGCAATAGCAAAAGACAATACAAACAAAATAACATTTTTGCTAAACCATTTCATAATTTTTCTATATTCTTTTTCTAACAATTCTAAATCAGAAAGAATCTTCATAGAGGGATAATAATTTACAATCCGTCCTTTAATATCATATTCAAAAGTTTCTTCATCAACATTCAATAAGCAAAGTAATGTTCCACCACTAATACTTTTAAGTCTAAGTTGCTCTTCAATTCTATTAAGTTTTTCTAAATCTTTTTTATCTCGTCTCTTATATAACTCATAAAGTTCGTCAAATAGTTTACCCAATCTTTCAGCTTCCATTTTAGATTTTTGATTGATAATGACCGATGTTTTTATATTTTGATATCCTTCAACTACCTTAATTCCATACTTATTAGCAAATCTTAAAAATGCCTTTCTCCACTCTTCTTCCCCTCTCATACTCACCTTATCTTCATTCAATTCTCTTTTTATATCTGACAATGATAATTTCAAAAATTGTGTAAACTTCTCAGGTTCATTTTCGTTGATAGTGATAGCATAATAATGCCCTGTTTCACTACCTAAAACAATCATTCCATAAACCTGTTTTTTCAAAAATAACTGCTTAAAATTATACAAATCTTCAGAGTTAGGAGGTTCTAATCCAATATGATTATGAATAAGAACAGAATTTTGTGTCATTTTAGGAGTTTTCTTTCTGGGATAAATTTTATCCCCTATAGCTACTACCTGTTCTTCGTGGACTAATGTTTCTTCAGGATACTTTTTCAAACTTTCCTGCACTAACCAACTAGCAACCTTATCAAAATTTTCAATATTTGTTCTAACATCATTAGTAGGTTTCACTTTTGTCAACTGTTGCTTTTCTTTTTCATCATTGCCTAATCCTTTTTGTTGTAACCAAGTTTTATATTCACCTTTTGTAATAAAATCTATCACTTCTTGCCAATCACCCTTAAATCTAAAAGCCCTATCATCTATACATACATCAGCAACCACCTTTTCACTCAAATTTTCTATATCCACATTGGCATTTATTTCATCATAAGGTATCCCATTATCTTCCAAAAATTTCTGAATATTATCTTGATCTTCTCTTGCCGTAAAAATTATTATTCTAATGCCAAGATTTTTCAATTTTTCCAAAGCTTCTTTTGTGCCTGAAACAAGTTCAGCAATCTCACCCCCTTCTGTTGTAGTCTGTTTTACTATTACTCCATCAAAATCTACCGCCACCGTAAAAGGTTTGTTTTGTTGTGTATCTATCGGTTCAATCTTTGAACTTAAAACTTTTCTTGAAGTCCTATTCTTTTCTAATTTCTTTTCTATTCTCTTTTTTTGTTCTGGTGTTAACTTCTGATGTTTATAAAGATAATCCAATGCAACTCCCTTATCAATTGCCTTATCTATCTGCTCTGATGTTAATTTTTGATGCTGATAAAGAGAAAGCAAAGAAATCTCACCTCCCAACTCTATTGCCTTATCTACCTGTTCAGAAGTTAATTTATGATGTCTATAAAGCTCATACCTGAGAAAATCACCCGCAAGATACTCACCTATTTCCAACGCTTTATCTACTTGCTTGGGTGTTAATTTTTGATATATATAAAGAATATCAAAATCATAAAGATTTCCTTCTTCTAGTACTTTATCTACTTGCTCTGGAGTTAACTTTTGATACTTGTAAAGAGACTTTAATTCTTTCCCCTTTTCTATTGCTTTATCAACTTGTTTAGGGGTTAATTGCTGATATCTATAAAGAACATCCAAACAACGTCCCTTATCTAATGCTTTGTCTATTTGATTAGGTGTAAGCCTAACTTTTGAATAAAACATTCTTAAATAATCCTCATCCTGAAACTTTTTACTTAATAAAGTTATAGCATCCTCTATTTCTTTTTCACTCCAAGGTTCATCAATCTTTAACCTAAACTTAAACCATAAGTCTTTTTTACCTATATTTTTTAAATACTCCACAAACACTTTTAAAATATTCTCATCCTTCATGGGCCGATTTTGTCTATCGCTTAACTCTTTATCATAGTTAGAATATACACCAATTACACTATCTCCTCTCATTAAAAACCAACAAGGAGCACAAGTCATAGCACAATAAAAAATTCCTATACACCAAGTTTCAGTCAATCCTCTCGCTTTTAAAAACTCTACTATATCTTCAGGGTTATCAAACCTCAGTACCCACCAATCACCTTCTCTCCATTCTACTACACCTTTTTCTGTTGTTTCTTCTACTCTTTCTTTACTTATATCTATTTCTTTTGATTTTTCTATGTATGGTTCTAATGCCTGTTCTAATTCATCTAAAGTCCTATATCCCATCACATCAAAACCCTTAATCCAGTCGTGTCTTCTCCTACTTCTATCTAAAACCTTAAATAAATACCTTGCCCTTTCTGGGTCAAATGCTGGATCTGAGAGGTAAAGTCTAACTATAGCTGGAGTAAACTCTGCTTTAGTTCCAGTGGAGTCAATCTGATTTAATTCTCTTATTTTTTGTTCTGCTTCCTGTTCATTGATTTCAATACCTTTTTTATTCATAGCGCTTAGATACATTTGTATCAATGAAGGAATGCGGCTTTCTAAATCTGCTTCTATTACTCGGGTTGATAAAGTAATATTTGTACCAAAACCAGCATTTAGTTCAAAATTTGAAGACAAAACTATTTTTGATGCTCTTTTAATTTTCAATTTTTTTCTTATTATATCTTTTTGCTCTGGTGTCAATTCTTGATATAAATAAATATAATCTAAATCTTCCCCTTTTTCTATTGCTTTATCTATTTGTTCTGGTGTTAGTTTCTGAAATTCATAAATATAGTACAAATATTCCCCTTTTTCTATTGCTTTATCTATTTGTTTTGGTGTTAATTTGTGATTCCCATAAAGATAATTTAATGCTTTACCTATATCTATTGCCCTGTCTATTTGTTCTGGTATTAATTTCTGGTGTTTATAAAGACAGGACAATTCTTTGTTTTTTTCAATTGCTTTATCTACTTGTTTTGGAGTTAACTCTTGATAGCGATAAAGTTCATATAAATTTTTATCTTTTTCTAATGCTTTATCAATCTGGTCTGGTGTTAACTGTTGAAACTCATAAAGATAATCTAAATACAATCCTTTTTCTAATGCTTTATCAATCTGGTCTGGTGTTAGCTGTTGATAATAATAAAAATAATCTAAGCACATGCCTCTATCTATTGCTTTATTTACTTGTTCAGGTGTAAGATTGAATTTTTGATAAATCTCACATAGTGTTTGTTCATCACCTAAAGTTATAATTTCTTCTATTTCATCTGTACTTAATGTTTCACCAAGTTTTGTTTTAAACTTATACCATTTATCAAACTTTCCAATATCTTTTAAATATTTTGTAAATACTCTCAAGATATTCTTATCTTTTGTTGGTTTGTTCTGTCTATTACTCAACTCTTCATCATAATCAGAATAAACTCCAATTACACTGTCCCTTTTTATCAAAAACCAACAAGGGGCGTGAATACGTGCAAAATTCAACCTCCCTATACACCAAGTCCTAGTCAATCCTCTTGCTTTTAAAAACTCTACTATATCTTCAGGGTTATCAAACCTCAGTACCCACCAATCACCTTCTCTCCATTCTACTACACCTTTTTCTGTTGTTTCTTCTACTCTTTCTTTACTTATATCTATTTCTTTTGATTTTTCTATGTATGGTTCTAATGCCTGTTCTAATTCATCTAAAGTCCTATATCCCATCACATCAAAACCCTTAATCCAGTCGTGTCTTTCCCTACTTCTATCTAAAACCTTAAATAAATACCCAGCCCTTTCTGGGTCAAATGCTGGATCTGAGAGATAAAGTTTGGTTATAGCTGGTGTGAATTCTGCTTTAGTTCCTGTTGGGTCAAGTTGGTTTAGTTCTCTTATCTTTTGTTCTGCTTCTTGTTCATTAGTTTCTATGCCTTTTTTCATCATAGTATTTAGATACAATTGTATCAATGAAGGAATACGGCTTTCTAAATCTGCTTCTATTATTCTTGAAGATAAAAAAACTTGTTCACTTAAAATAGTATCAACTAAACTTCCTAATTTATCTGACAAGTTTCTCAACCTTCCCATTTTTAATTTCTTCTTTTTTTACAGAAATTTTAATTTCCATACGCCAAACATCACCTTTCTGAACAAAAAAAACTACCTCACCATATTGGACTTGTTCTAACAATTCCATATTTTCTCGTGCTAGTTCAGCTATTTGTGCTGCTATTTTTGCCATCTTCTTTCTTTCTTTCTAAACCGCAAAGAGAACATTTGTATATGTTTGGCGAGTTTAACATTCCACAACCTGGACAAAACCAAAATAATTTTTCAACTTCTTTTGTATCTAAAATCTTTTTAATCTTTCCTGTCCCTGTTTTTATCATTGCCATTTATCACCTCTTTATTATTATTTTCATCTATATTTTTTACTAAAACACCTTCACGATTACAATTTGGGCAAGCTTTACCATAAACTACCTGCCATCTTATATTACAAAAACCACATTCAAAATACTCCTTTTCTTCTCTCTTTACATATACTACTTTATTTGCAGTCTCCTGACCTTCTAATCGTACTTCACTTGTTATTGAACACCAAGGACATTTTGTTTCACTTGGTTTATATTCATCAACCTCAAAGACTTCCCCACAAGCTCTACATACACATCTCACCTTCTTTACTTCTTTTGCCTTTTCATTAGACATTTTCACCTCCTATTTTTTTTACAAAACACCTTTCAAAATATTCATTACTTTTCTCAACCGTTTTGGTTTACTAGCTAAAACGCCTCTATATTCTATCAATATTTTTTTTACATCTGGTGATAAATATGGTATTAAATCTTTAGGACTGCGTGAGTAAGATATTTTATCTGCCATCTCTTTTGTAAATCCCTTATTCCATTTTCCCTCCGAACCCGTTAAAAGTGTTCCACTGTAATGCATCCAATTTATAATTCTATCTAAGTTTTCAAAGGTCGGGGATTGCTTAAAACGTATAAGTAAATCACACAATTGAGCAAATCTTTCGCCTCCAGCATCATAAACTATCCAAAATATAGTGTCTATAGGTGTTTTAGAAAATTCTTTCTTTATTTCTGCATCAGATGCATTATCTAACCAATCATTTATCATTTTTTGTTTTAATTCAATTATTAATTCATTAGTCTCATAAAATTGCTCTTCATTACAATTTAATTCTTCTTGGAGCTCGCTTGCTAACCAGTCTGGCTCTCCTTCATACATATAAAACTCATACAACTTATCTTTCATTTCTTCTATTGTATATGTTGGATTTGCGGTTATTTCAAAATATCTTTTCAAGGTGTTATAATCTTTCTTTTTAATAGCTTCAAACCAATCTTCATTAGATGGATACTCGCCATCATCAATTTCTGGACCGCTATAATACTCTTTTACTTCATGCGTTATTTGTTGTAATACCAATTCTTCTACAATCCTTCCCATTTTTTCTAACTTTTCTTTTAATAGCATCTCCACTCTCTTATCTTTCACAATATTATTCAAATATCCTAAAACATAAGTATCAGCCAAAAGAGTATCATAATTTGTAACAGCCAATATCTTATTGTTTGAAAAAACATTTTTACTCATATTTATCCCCCATCAAAATCCTGTTGGTAACCCCTTTTCTTCATGTGCCTCTGGTGGTACTGCTCTACTTTCTTCTTCTACAAGTTCAGGCAATTCCTCACCTGGTCCCACCTCCTCACCTAAACTTTCTCCAAGTTCTTCACCAATTGGTGAATATTCAGGTGGCATCTCTGGTAACAAAGGACCACTCACGCCACCAGGACCACTAGAACCACCTGGGGAAACACCACGTTCTCTTTCTGCCAACCATTTATGCCACTCTTCCAATTTTGTCATAACCTCTTCTTTTGTAAAATCTAACAAATTATAAATATAATCAGGTGGTAACAAATCTTTATCAACGAGAGATAATATAAATTGTAACTTTGACAAATCATCTCTTAAACTACCTTTTGTCCATTTTATATCTGGTAACCACAAATCCTCCATTGGATGGTCAAATCTTATTTTATATCTAATTTCTGTTTGTGTTCTCTTAACTATTCCGTTTAATTTACAAATTGTTCCGAATACAAACTTTTTCAAAAATTCTTCCACTCTACTTCTCAAAGTCAGATATCTTTGTATCATTACATCTAGAGCCACAGAAGTAGAAGCATAGGGCTGTCTTTCAGCTGTTATAATCCCTTCATTAATTAAAAGTGCAATAGCAAGTTGTTTATCTACATACTGTAACTCTGGAACAATTGGAAGTGAGCGTCCGCTAGCACCTTCCCATTGAATTCTTAAATTATGATGCCAAACTATTGCTTGATTAGGCTGATTATACATACTTATCAACAATTCTCTAAAACTATCAATCATTTCTTGAGTTGCTGGATGTGTATCAGAACCAATTAAATAAAATTCTTTTGGTGTTGTATGCCTATCAGCAATTGCATATTGTGCTTCTCTTAACTTATCTCTATACATAAGCCATTTAAAACATCTTTCAATAATAGATACACCTCTCTGACTAAAATAATCTCCTTCTCTCTTAAAGTGATACACCTGAAAATAAGGTAATTTAATTTTCTTTCCTGTTTTTGCTGCTTCTATTATTCCTGATGGCAACTTAGTATATAACTCTTTAGTTTCAGGATGTTCGGGACCATTATTCACAATTCTTTTCACTACCTCATCAGGTTCTAATAAGTAAATCTTTGACTGAATTTCTTTACTATAATATGCTGTTTGAACATCTACATAATCAGGATTTAACATTATTAACTTTTTCCAATACCTTGGGTCCTCCCCATCATCAAAAAAACCGAATACAAAGCTTTCTCCAATGACCCAATATTCTAATAACATTGCTAACAAAAATTCAAAAAGATTAAGATATTCTACAATATCCTCAAATTCTTTTGCCAAAACAGAATCTTCATGTGTAACACCAAAAGTAGATAGGGGGAATTCAGCATGTAACTCGCAAGCAGCACCAACAATAGGTTCATTATAAAAAAAGTATCTCTTGAACTTATTTAGCATCTTTCTATCAGTAGGTATTTCTAAAGATGTTCTTTGAATGAAAGGAATATAGAAAGGCTCTAACGTTCTAGTTACACTTTGAGCTGTCACAACTTTTCCTTCAATTACCTTTTTTACATTTTCTGTGACTTCTGGCGAGACACCTTTTTTGACAAGTTTTTTAAATTCTTGTTCAATACCATTTGTTATTATAAGTTTTTCTTTTTTTTTTCTTGGCATAATATCTCCTTTTACATTTCTTCTGAAATATCTAACACTTCATAAGTAAACAGCTTTCTAGTTTTCCCCCCACATACAGAGCATTTTTCTGAGCTATTATTATCATAAGAACCACAAACAGTGCATATTCTTATTTTCTTTTTATCCAATACTGCTTTAATAATTCTTATTGTTTTCTTTTTTTTATCCATTTTATATCACCTACTTTACAAAATTACTTTTCATAATTTTTTCAGTTTTTTCTATGTGTTTAGCAGTAGTTATACTAATTTTTTCTGTTTTACCGCCACCAATCTTTTTTATTCTATTATTAAAATATACAAACACATTTCCTACTATCTTACCAATTCTATTACCTTCTTTATCTATCAAACAGCTATCCTTATCTACATGCCCTACATAATCCCCAAACAGATTGTAAACCTTATCTTTTTTTAAACACCCATAAATTCTATTTCTCTCATCATACAAAAAAATTAAACTCATTTTGCAATTAACTGCTTATATTTTTCTATAACAAATTTTAATATTTCTTCTTCTAATTTTTTATCAATAAGTTTAACCACATCTTTATATCTTGCAGCGGCAAGATTGACTACATTCTCTTTACCGCAATATGGACAATACTGATGTCTAAAAGAGAGCTTATTACCACAACTTTTACATTTCCTTCTCCTCTCAATAGAAGGCATTGCAAGAAAATACTTACTACCGTCTTCCTCAATTAACCTCATATTACTTATAACAATAGCATTATCCAGTTCAACAGTCACTAATGCTCTAAATCTTGTTTGCTCCTTTGCTAACGGTTTTACTATGTTTACATTAGTTACTTTCATACGCTTCCTCCTTTCTGTTTATTGTTTACTTTTTTTTCTCTTGTTTTGCTTTATCTTCCACTGTTAAAACCAAATCACCAAGAATATTTTTTAATCTCTGTTCTGATGTATCTGTAATGTAAGTAAGTAGCACAGCCCGTAACTTATTACAAAGTTCTATGAGTTGATCATCAGTAAAATTTATACGAAATGAAGCATAAGCAAGTTGTTTAACGGCTGACATAAAACTTTTGTAAGCTTCTCTGACCTCTACTGCCCTCGTTGTTTCTTTTTTTGTCTCTGGATTTTCATCTATGTTTGGTGCTACGCCTTTTTCTAATTCTGGTTCTTCTTGCGCTTTTTTAAAAAACATTTTCACCTCCTTTCTGTTTTCTTTCTTCAGGTTTCTTCATCAGTTATCACTGTTTCAACAAGTTCCAATTCATCTTTATCAACATATATTGCATTTTCTTCGCCAACTATTCTTACATAAACCTTATTTGAATCAGCCGCTGAAAAACCTTCAATAATACCTTCTTTTCCATTATCCAATTTAACCCTATCACCAATCTTTAAATACACTTCATCTTCTTCATCGCTAACGACCATCCCGTCTTCGCTATCTTCTTCTTCGTCAACAATTATTTCATCTTCTATTTCATCTTCTAATTCATCTTCCGATACTTCTATCTCATCCAATAATTTTTCATCAAGATCTGGTAACTCATTTGATAAATCTTCTTCACCTACTTTTTTATCTTCGTTCACCTCTTTTTTCTTCTGTGCAAATGCTGGTGCAAACACTGGTTCTGGTCTTATAACCTTCCTTAGAGGAGCAAAAGCAGGCAGTTTAACTTCACCAATTATTCTTAAACCTTCATCTAAAAGTCTTGATATTTCTCTCAAAATTGTTATAACTTCTCTAATAGATGAAACGAATGCACTTGAAACTTGTCCTTTTTTCACCTCACCCGGTATACTTTCTGGTATTCCCTTTTCTGGTTGTAATGGTATTTCTGTTCTCCATACCTTTGGTATTCTCTCACCTGGGATGATTTCCATTGTCTCTCTAATTTTTGTTTCTTCTTTTAAATATTCATCAATAGCTTTTTTAAATGCCTTTTTTAATCTTTCGTTTTTTGCTAAAATTGTGTCAATTATAGTATTCAATCTATCTATATTTACTGACGTTGGAGATATAACCTTACTTTCTATACCAAACAACAACTTCTCATTTTTATCAACAACAAGATGTGCCAAACCACGAGTTATTCTAAAGTATTCTTCAAGAGTACTAATTCTTTCAATTAATTCCTTAGCAATGTTTTCAAATTGTTTTTTTTCTTGCTCTAGTTTTTCTTTTTCTTTGCCTAATCCTGTCTCTTCCAAAATTTTTTTTACTGCCTCATCTACTTGCATTTTTATTCCTTCTATTTTCTCTTCCTTTTTTTCTACTTCTCTCAATACATAAGCAATATAATTTAATGTCTCGCTCAAACTACCACTGTAATACTCAGGTATTTTTTCACCTTCTTCTGTTTCTTCTTTAGGTTTAATAGTACTAGGGAATTTTCTTACCAACTTAGGTTTTTCTATTGTCAATTTTTCTGGTTTATCTTGAGAAAAAACTCTCTTTACAGCCTTTACTAATCCTGTAAATGGATTAATTTTTACTTTTGAATCTTCCATTTTTGCAACAGATTCTAAAGGCACTTCTTTCAAAACGTTGCCAGCATTTAACATTCTAAAAGCAATCTTTGGTGTTATAACACAATTTTCTCTAACTCTTATAGGAACAAAATATGTGTGTGAAGGATCTGCAGATTTTCTAAATGAATAAAAGAAAATTATATCAGATGCCTTTGACCCTTTCATTTTTTCTAACTTATCATAAACCTTACTCAAACGAATTGTACCAAGTTCAGGTCTTATTCTGTTAAACTCCTCATCTGCCATAGCTTTTACTTCCTTATAATTACTTACAATATCTTCCGTTGTTATTCCCCTTAATGCTCCAATTTTTAACATTTCACCTCCTAATCTTCTTTTTTACTATTAACAATCCTATCTAAATTCCTTAACCTCTCCTCAATTTCTTTTATTAAAGCATAAACATTTTGTATTTCTCTTGATTCTTCATCAGTAAAATCCTCTGATTGGAAATCACTCATTAAATAAAAAATATAACTTTCTGCATTCTTGATATACTGTATAGCCTCTCCAAGAAGGTCTAAAACTCTATATTTAAAATCTCTATTCAAAATATCTCCTCACTTCTTTATCATTCTCAATTTTTCCTTCATGTTTGTATAAGCTTTCACATCACCTTCAGCTCTAGTATAATCCACATGTTTTAATAAAACAATATCGTCTACTTCTTTAATTTTTTTATAACCCCGTGCTGTGAATTCATCTTCTACTTCACTTCCCTTAGTTACTGCTATTAAATGTGGATCCCCCTTTTGCCCATAGAAAAAACTATTAAAATTCCAATAATCTATTGTACCTTTTCTTAACATTTGAACAAAAGGCTCTCCTCCTTTTACCCATTTTTCAAAATTATCAATTACCTTTTCATACCATCTCTGGTTTTTTTTATTATTTTCATTTACTTTTTGTGCTTTAAGAATTCTCTTAACTCTCCCCAACCTCATTTCTACCCCCTCTAAATTATTTTAATTGTTATTTTCAATCTTCAATTTTTAAACCATATTTTAACAACTCTGCTTTTAAATCTTCTTCAAATTCTGGCGTCACATTAGGAATGTGATAAATAACATACTCATATGCTTGTTTTGGTGTAAGACTTCCTTTCATATATCTTAAAACTCTCAAAACATCTTCAGCAGCAAGAGCAACTGGATAAATAATAATCTTTCTTTCTGGAACAATATTCAATGGTGTTAATTCGCCTCCTTGCTTCTGATACAAGTTTGATGTGCGACCAGCCGACTTCAGCATTGTTTTTTTCTTTTCTGGTCCCCGCCAATAAGTTGTGCCTTCTATTCTATCTTTTAATGCAGCACAAAAAGTTGCTGGATCACTAACCCTTCCTTCCATTTTTTCTATACATTCTGATACAGAGCCACCAATTGAGTTCCAAAAACTTCTAAGAGACTTTTCAGTCCATCCTCGTGGCAAGCTCTTCCATTTTGCTGTTAGTATTGGTCTCACATTTAACTTTTTAATTCCTTGTTTTTTCATCATCCTTGCACATTCAGGGCAAATTTGAGCAATAATCTCTCTATCTACCCAAATTGGTTTTTTTGAACCAACAATCTTTTTTGTTTCTTTAACACTAAATTTTTTAGCCATTTTCGGTTTTTTATTATTATCCTTTGTAAAATCTCTCATATATTCAAAAACTTCATCACTAAACCAATTTTCAAATTCAATATTATCTTCAAAATCACTATCATTATACTTAACAATCCATCTTCTTTCTTGTCCAAATCCAGTATCCTTTGTTTCACTAGTTCTATATACATCTATGCCCAATTTATTTAAATGTTCTTCTATTGCATCCCAATCAATATTTGAAATTTCTTCTGGTGACCAAGAATCGGGAGACTCAAGAATCCAAATTTCTACTTCCTTTTTATTACTTCCTTGCTTTCTTAAAAACCCTTCATCATCATCCTCTTCACTTTCATCTTGTATGTCTTCATATTCCTCCAGTGATTCCTCTTTCAACCTTTTACTATATCTATACAAAACATCCTCCGCTGCACCTACACGTCCACAAAAATATTCTATAGCATCCTCAATTGCTACTTTTAATGCATTTTTTTCATCATCTGTAGCATTTTCTAATGATTCTTTATCTTCCTCATCACCATAATCTAAAATAGCATACTCAATTTCAGTCCCATCAGCTTCAGGATATTTAACCAAAATATGAAAACCATAACCTGAACTGCCAGGATACAAAAATTCAATATAAGAAGAAGTAAATTTTATATTATATCTCCAGTTATATTCCCAAAAATGCCAAAAATCACTCAAAACATTAACAACCGCACGATATAAGTCATCACTAATATTATATCTTTTTAATGTCTCAAATATTTTTTCTTTTACCTCACTATAAACAGAATCATCAATATAAATATACCCATTAGGGCAAGGTATTATTCCTCTATGCCAATTTATATCTTCAATTTCAATAGTTCCATACTCAAAATCAATAGTATCTAACTGACCTTCTCTCTTTTTCATTTTTCACCTCCAGTTCTACATTTTTCTTCTATTTTTGACTTTAAAATACTTCTAATCTTTATATTCCCTGCTCCCTTAACAGAACCTCTATTTTGTCTGTTTTTATACTCCTCCAGTGATTCCTCTTTCAACCTTTTACTATATCTATACAAAACATCCTCCGCTGCACCTACACGTCCACAAAAATATTCTATAGCATCCTCAATTGCTACTTTTAATGCATTTTTTTCATCATCTGTAGCATTTTCTAATGATTCTTTATCTTCCTCATCACCATAATCTAAAATAGCATACTCAATTTCAGTCCCATCAGCTTCAGGATATTTAACCAAAATATGAAAACCATAACCTGAACTGCCAGGATACAAAAATTCAATATAAGAAGAAGTAAATTTTATATTATATCTCCAGTTATATTCCCAAAAATGCCAAAAATCACTCAAAACATTAACAACCGCACGATATAAGTCATCACTAATATTATATCTTTTTAATGTCTCAAATATTTTTTCTTTTACCTCACTATAAACAGAATCATCAATATAAATATACCCATTAGGGCAAGGTATTATTCCTCTATGCCAATTTATATCTTCAATTTCAATAGTTCCATACTCAAAATCAATAGTATCTAACTGACCTTCTCTCTTTTTCATTTTTCACCTCCAGTTCTACATTTTTCTTCTATTTTTGACTTTAAAATACTTCTAATCTTTATATTCCCTGCTCCCTTAACAGAACCTCTATTTTGTCTGTTTTTATACTCCTGCTGCATTAAGTTAAACATAATTTTCTGTTCTCTGTTCAACCCCTCCAACTGTTGTAATTTAAAAAAATAATTTATATTTTTTAATAAATCATCATCACTCATATTCCTAACTTTTTCAATTACGTTCTGACTTGTTTCTTTCTTAAATGGAGAAACTTTTTTCTTAACAATTTTAATTTCGTCTGGGGGTCCAACAACATCTCTTTCATATTTTTCTCTCAACTTGTTTATTATAATCTGTTTTAATTCTGGTTTGAATTTTTTAGATGCTGCTTTAAACAATTCCACAGCTCTTGCACCACACAATTTCCATAATTCTGATATTTTTATCTGTGGTTTATCCGCAAGTTGTTCAACTAAAGTATCAGCTATTGAGTTAATAGTTCTATTACTTAATGATAAAAATCCAAGATATTGCCCTTGTTTAATCTTAAACAGTTTTTTAAAAAACTCTGAACCCTTACTGAGTGTTTGTTTTAATTTATTTATATCTCCAACAATCTTTCCTTTCAACTTATCATACAACTTTCTAAACAAACTATACTGAACACCTATAATTCCACTTTTATTACCCTTATCATTGAAATATGCATCAATTACTTTATCTATATCCCTCAGTGATACAGGGTCCTCAAATTTACCATACTGAGTGTATTTTTTATCAAGAAGCCCTGCCAAATACTCACCAACACTCTCTTTCCAATTTTCACTAACTTCTATTGGTACTGCTGCTTCTTTGATATTAATAAATACTTTTTGTGTTTTCATTTTATCCTTCTTATCGTTAAACCTTCTTTATATAATTATAATCCTACTTTATATAATTATAATCCTAAACAACCATTTTCACCCACCTTTTATCACTTTTT
>ERZ795046.1372-NODE-1372-length-25029-cov-15.400376_pt1 | contig 25029 bp, 20 predicted proteins | sample MGYA00375130_ERZ795046 | MGnify/ENA primary metagenome ERZ795046 (study PRJEB30175, sample SAMN05720202) | activated sludge metagenome | isolation source: anaerobic digester from wastewater treatment plant | place: Japan | collected 2015-05-15 ...
CCCAGGAGCGCTTGGTCAGGCAGTTGAAGCTCTCGGCGCCCCAGCACAAAGTGGCGGCCATTCGCAATCCCTATGATCTGCCCAGACTGGCCCAGATCTTTCCCACCCTAGATATTTACGCGACCTACGGGTTCGCGCCTGTGCTCATGCGGGCCCTGGCGGCCGTTCTCCTCGGCCATCACCCGGCTCACGGTGAAGTGCCCGTTTCCATCTGAGATGAGGTGAGGAGATGAAGATTCCCTATCGCCATTCCAAGCTCCTTTGGAGCTACCTCTTTGTGGCCCCAACCATGCTCATGTTCGCGGTCTTTATTGGTCTCCCGCTGGTGACTTCGGTACTGTTGGCCTTTCAGCAGAATGTGCTGGGCGAAGCGGTCTGGGTTGGCCTGGACAATTTCCGCCGTCTCTTTGCAGACTACGTCTTTAGCATTGCCCTGAAGAACACTGCCCTGTACACGCTGGCGGTGGTAACCCAAAACGTGCTCATCGCCCTGGTCGCCGCCACCCTGATTCAGTCCCTGAGCCGGCGCTGGCAGTCCTTTTTCCGCTCCGCCTTTTATCTGCCCATCGTCACCTCGACGGTGATCATCTCCATGGTCTTCCGCTGGATGTTCCATCCCCAGCACGGTCTGTTCAACTTGATCCTCATGAGTTTGGGCCGTGAACCCATTTTTTGGTTAGCCGATCCCGACCTGGCCCTCTGGTCCATCATCCTGTCGGAAGTTTTGACTGCCCCCGGTACGTCCATTGTGCTGTTCTGTGCTGCCCTGGATCGGGTGCCTAAGACGCTGTATGAAGCGGCTGATATTGATGGAGCCAGCGGTTTTAGGAAGTGGTGGTCCATCACCCTGCCGCTTTTGAAGCCGAGTTTGTTATACGTTCTGGTGATGAACACTATTGGTACCTTCCAGGTGTTCAGCCGGGTTCATGTCATGACCGGAGGCGGGCCGGGCTATGCCACCACCACCCTGGTCCAGCTGATCTACAACACCGCCTTCCGGGATTTCAACTTCGGCTTTGCCAGTGCCCAGGCCCTGTTCCTCTTTGTCATTATTGCCACCATCTCTCTGCTGCAGTTCAAGTTCTTGAGCACCGATGTGGAGTATTGAGGAGGTAGGAGAAATGACAGAAAGGGTGGTTCGGACAGCAGCATACATCCTGCTCTTTCTCTGGGCCTGCTTTACCCTCTTTCCGCTGTACTGGCTGTTGACCACGGCCCTGTCCCCCAGGGAAGCGGTGCTGGCCATGCCGCCGTCACTGGTGCCGGGAGAGATAACCATGGTGAATTTTCGCCGCCTGTTCCGTCAGGCACCCATCCTGACCTGGATCAGAAACAGCGCGGTGACTTCTGTGGCCATCACAGCCTGGCATGTCTTGTTTGACACTGCGGCCGGCTACGCCTTTGCCAAGAGGCAGTTTCCGGGGAGGAATTTTCTCTTTTGGCTGCTCATAGCCTCCATGATGATTCCCGAGCAGGTAACTCTGGTGCCCGTGTTCATGATGCTGGATCGCTTTGGCTTAATAGATAAGCTCCAGGCTGTGATTCTGCCGGGGATGGCAGCCACCTTTGGCGTTTTCTTAATGAGGCAGTACATCCAAACGCTCCCGAGCGAGCTGGAGGAAGCGGCCCGCATCGATGGCTGCAGCGAACTAGGCATCTTCACCAGGATCATCCTGCCCCTGTGCAAACCGGCCTTGGGGGTTTTGGCCATCTTTACCTTTGTGGCCAACTGGAATCAGTTCATGTGGCCCCTGATCGTCCTCAATTCCCGGCACAGGTTTACACTGCAGGTGGGACTGCAGACCCTCCAGTCGGAGTTTCTCACCGATTACGGCCTGCTCATGGCCGGGGCCAGCATCAGCGCGCTCCCCACGATCGTGCTCTTTTTGTTCTTCCAGCGCTACTTCATCAGCGGCCTAACCCTCGGAGGTATCAAGGGCTGATCCGCCCGAGGAGAGGCGCCTGTTTGCTTCTCACTCCAGTTATCAGCTGAAAGCGCCAGTAACCAGGGATGCCAGTGGGGCAGTCCACAGCAAGGGTGGGGCAGCGCCGCTTTGCCCCAGGGGAGCATGTTCAGCTGGTTTCGCCGCTGAGCGGGCAGGAATGGGACCAGCTGCAGCGAAGACTATACATAGATGGTTCTCTTGATCTCAATTCGTTCTGGAGCAGTGAGAGAGATGAGGATAGCTGCCGGAGTTTATGCCTCTGCTGCTGGCAAGATGCGCTATGAGGATCTGCTCACCGGCCGGGTGCCCAAAGTGGCTGCCAGGCAGGTTGATCAGGTTGAAGATGTGTACTTCCAGGGAACGAAGGAACACCACCGGGTGAGCTTCAGGTACAACAAAGAGCTGGGGGGAAATGTAGCGCACATCGTGGACAATTCCACCGGGGAGACTGTCAAGCAGCTGCCAACGCCCACGCAGGTTGATCACCAGATCCGCTTGAGAAGGCTTATGGGTCTGTATGTGGATGAAAGGGTTTGAAGAGGGACCTCTGCCGTATGGCTAGAGGTCTTTGCTGTCTGATCAGAATCTAAAGGACGAAGTGGGAAAGCCTGCGTGGTGTATTATCCCCGCTTCCTGTGTGCTGATTTCATGGAGCTGTTTATGGCGGGCGGCCAGCTGCGGTGGCTGGTGGACTAAGCTTTGACTGCCAAGTGCGGAAGGGGATTTCCATTAACAGGGGCCTAACGCGCCTCGTGCAGATCCTGGGCATCCGCGAGAGAAGGTCAAGAAGGAAGGGTTTCACCAGAACGCCTTTTCCCGCTAGGGGAGCCAGTCTGCTCGGAGTTCGTGGTGATTGATAGGCCAAGCGGGACAGCATCCTGGATCCCATCAAGGAGGGAAGAAGAATCTGGGGAATGAGTTGGACTTCATCGTCCTGGACAGGCAGGGCAGCACCGTCTTGCCTTTTCTGGAGAAGTAAGTCATGCAGGTGGTGCCCACTGGCGCGGTAGTCTGGAGGCGTTCTTCCACGGTCTTTCCCTGCATCAGTGGGCAGTGCATCCGGGAGTATGTTGCGGACTTGGCGTAGGAACACTTCGCCGGCATCAAAATGGGCAGCTGGTCTTGCTGGGTAGATCCATTTCGCCCTCCTGGTATTCCGCGGTGTTGCCGCAGTTATCAGCGAGGGGAAGTATGGCTTCAGTAGCTAAACGCCGGTGGCCTGAATGCGGTCCTCGGTCGGCTCGATGGGGGCCATGACACCAAGCTCCGATTTCCAGATGCAGCTGAACCAGCAAAAGAGCCCGAAGTTGGGAGCGCCATCCTCTTTGCAGGTGCCGTAAAGAGCCAGAAATGGTTGCCGATGGGTAGCGGTTCCTTGGGCATGCTGTCACGTCTTGGGGAAATGCGGCAATAGTTGGTTATGGAGCAGGGGAATCTGGACGAGAGTATAAGTAAGTGGATATGGCCGCAAAGGATGGTGAGTAGTATGGATATAGCTGCGTTGGCACCGCGCTCAGCGCTCAGCAGCTCAGCCTGGAAGTAAGAACCCGTGTGGCAGTCATGGCTAAGGATGCCCTAGAAGAACAGGGAGCCGCACTAGCCAAGCTGCTCGAATCGACAAAGCTCATGGAACTGTCGGCACAGCCCCACCTCGGTTCCATCGTGGATGTCTGGGGATAGCATAATGGGGATCTGCTGTTGCCTATGCAAACAATAAGGTGACTCTCTGGCGCTAAAAAGAACACATTTATTGAAGTATCTCTCAATCCCAGAGGCGTGAAGAAACAGAGCCCGCGAGAAGGCGGGCTTTTTGCTTGCCGATAGGTGCCTCCCATACCCGCGGACCGCGTGCTCTGCCGTTTGTCTTGCTCTTTTACAACTTTTGGCTCAACAGGCAGGATTTGCCAATTCCAGAGCGAAAACACTGTATATGGAAAGGAAAATCCTGGCTTATATCATGTGTTTCGAATGTGGTGGCTGAGCTCTGATCAACCGTTGGTGATCGGGGTAAGGAAAAGGGGTAAGGGGGTATCTATGGTGTTGAAAAGAACTTCTGTCCTGGTGTTCGTCCTCATGCTGGGGATGGTCGGGAGTGCTTTCGTAGTTCACGCGCAGCAGCATACGGAACTGACCCTAAGACCCATAGAGGAGGTCAGGGACTATTACTTCGAGTATGCAGCTCAGCACGGTTGGCAGAAGCTGAGTGACGCTTTGCGCCAAAACGCCATGTCGGCAGTGATCTCGGATGGAACGTTCGTGGAAACAGCGAGTCGCCTCTATACTCCCAGGGTTATTTGGGCAGAAAGGATGGCGGCTGCCGATTACTATTTCCAGGATCTCGAGGAAGCAGAGCAGGAATTTTACGCTGACTACTACATAGACCCAGCCGTGGGAATCGCGATTTTGGCGTTGTTGAGAGACACAAACCTTGGGCATGTCCAAAGCAGCAATGTGGAGTTTATCGTCAGGGATTCTTCGGGCAAAGTGTTTAGAGACTTCGATGTGTGGGCCTCTTGCAGGGCGGTGACAGAGCAGACGGTGTTCGGAATAACGCTCTACGATGCAGTCTACGATCTTTTTGTTTTCGGCGATTTCAGCGAAGCAGAATACATTGAGCTGTTCGTTCTGGTGGACGGGATGGTCGGTCGAGCTGAGCACCGCTGGAACCTTAAGTAGCGTTGATGGACAGTCCAGCGCCAGCTGGGACTGGCAGGGCTGTGCAGCTTTTTTGTTGCCTGAAGGCAGCATCTTGGAAAAAAGGTGTCGGATCCGCGAGTTTCTGCTCCGTTATCATCGGTGCGCTGCAACATTTAGCCTCGTACTAGATAAGCATTAAGCCATCGCTCTTCTGTTCTGTCCGAACGAACATCAATGCTGACAAAAAGCTGCGCTACCTTCAGCTCCGGGATCCGTTCAATAGTCTTATGCAAACCTATCTCATCTAGGCAGTGGAAGTATCTGCCGTCCTTCCAGTATTCCCCACCGCCATACTTAAAGGACATGTAAAGCATGCCGCCGGTGTTAAGGTGCTGTGTGAGCCGAGCTATTACGTTTCTGAGCTCGGCTCTTTTTACGTGCAGCAGGGATGCGCAAGCCCAGATGCCGTCGTACGTTTCCGGCAGATCGAGATCCTCAAAACTCATGTGCAGGACTCTTTGACCGAGGAGCTGAGAAGCTAACTTGACCATCTCTTCTGAGGCATCGAAGGCGGTTACCTGGAACCCATGGTTCTTGAAAAAGAGGCTGTCCCTACCTGAACCACAACCAGCATCCAGGATCTTGGCTCCAGGCTTCAGATGCTGCAAAAACGGCTCGTAGAGCTTGCCCATGTCCAGGGAGACCGTGCTTTCGAAGTACGTCTGTGCGTTTTTGTTGTAATACTGGATGGTGGAGCTTTCCATGCTTGTGCCCCCTTGCTTTTCCCGCTGGCCCTCTGTTTCGCTGTTGACATTATACCACAGCTCGGTTCCTCGCAGGTTGATCTGGGGAAATCGAGGCTTATCTATTCAGCAAGGGTTTTGCCAGAACATGGAGAAATCAAGAGGTAGGTTACTCGCGATGGAGTGGTCAGGCGTGGGCAACGTAATCACGAACCACCAAGTGTCCCTGTTGAGCAGTCTGAAGGAGTCCTTTGCCCGGGCTGAGCAGATTAAGATCGTCGTGTCCTTTATCCTAGAATCCGGTGTACGTTTACTGCTGCCGGACCTGCAGCAGGCGGCCGCGCGCGGCGTTCCCCTGCAGATTCTCACCAGCCGCTATCTGAACATCACTGAACCTTCCGCGCTGTACCTCTTGAGAGACGGCCTGCCTGATCAGGCGGATATCCGCATCTATGAGTCCGGCAATGTGGCCTTTCACCCCAAAACGTATATCTTCATGGGCGGCGCCCAGGGCGAAGTGTATGTTGGTTCCTCGAATCTTTCCAGGAGCGCCTTGGTGGACGGCATCGAATGGAATTACCGCCTTCTGGCCCAGCAAGAGCCGGAGGACTATCAAGAGTTCATAGCCAATTTCGACCGTCTCTTCGCCCAGGCCCGGCCCATGGACGACGAATGGCTGAAGGAGTACAGCCTCTCGTGGCGGCGTCCCCGCTGGCTGGGTCGGGGCGCTGCAGCCAAGGAGGAGGTGGATAGGCCCTATCCCCGCGGCGCTCAGATTGAGGCCCTCCATTACCTGGAACGCTCCCGGGCCGAGGGTTTCCGGCGGGGGATGGTGGTGATGGCCACCGGGGTGGGGAAGACGTACCTCGCGGCCTTTGACAGCGCTAAGTTCCGCCGTGTCCTGTTCGTAGCCCACAGGGAGGAGATTCTGCGCCAAGCTTGGGACACTTTCGCCAGCGTTGTGCCGGAGAAGCGCAAGGGGTATTTCACCGCCCAGCAGAAAACCACAGATGCGGATTTGGTTTTCGCCTCGGTGCAGACCCTATCCCAGGAAGAATATCTCCACCCAGCCTATTTCCCCCCGGACCACTTCGACTACATCGTCATAGATGAATACCACCGTGTGGCCGCGGCAAGCTATCAGCGCATCGTCAACTACTTCAAACCCCGCTTTCTGCTGGGCCTCACCGCGACGCCCTTCCGCATGGATAACCAGGACATCTTCCAGTTTTGTGAAGACAACGTGGTCTACGAGATCAATCTGCAGGAAGCCATCAACAAGGATTATCTTGTACCCTTCCACTACTACGGGATTACGATTACACCACCGATTACAGCAAAATACCCATGGCCAACGGGCGCTACGTGGCTGATGAGCTGGAGAAGGCGCTTTCCATAGCCAACCGGGGTGATCTGGTCCTTAAGCACTACTTGAAATACCGGTTCGCGCGGGCCCTGGGTTTTTGCAGCGGTATCAGGCATGCCAACTTCATGGCTGAGTTTTTCCGCAAGCATGGCGTTTCTGCGGCAGCGGTTCACAGCGGCGAAGGGCCCTTCACCATGGAAAGGAAAGCGGCTGTGGAAGCACTTGGCAGGCGCGAGATCGAAGTGATCTTCTCTGTGGATCAGTTCAACGAAGGGGTGGATATCCCCGAAGTTGATCTGGTCATGTTCCTGAGGCCCACCGAATCCTATACCGTCTTCCTGCAGCAGCCGAGGCGGGGGCTGCGCAAGGCAGAAAACAAGGAGTTTCTCACCGTCTTGGACTTTATCGGCAACTACCGGCGGGCCCACCTCATACCTCTGGTCCTCACAGGGCGCAACCCCCAGGAGGAAGGGGAGCAGTTTTACCGCATTCGCGATCTCTCCCTTCACCTGGCCGAAGGATGCACCGTCAATTTCGACATGCGCCTCTTGGATGTCTTTGAGGAAATGCGCCGGTATGACCCGCTCCCTGAGCGCATGAGAACCGAATACTTCCGCTTGAAAGCCGATTTGGGCAGAAGGCCTCTGCGGCTGGACGTCCATGTGGGGAGCGACATTGTCTCCCGGGAATACCTGCGGCCCCGCCATCTTAGGCCCCATAAAGGCTACTTGAGATTCTTGGCGGATCTGGGCGAGCTCACACCTGAGGAAGAGGGATGGCTAGGCACCGATGTGGAGGAGTTCTTGATCGACTTAGAGACAACTGTCATGGCGAAGATGTACAAGATCTCCACCATTGGCGCCTTTATCCAGGAGGGGCAGCTCCTCGCGTCCGTGTCCAGTACTGAAATCGGGAGGGCGCTGCAGCGCTACTACGAGGATCCCCGCTTCCATGTGGACATGCGGGATAAATCCAGCCGAGGTTTCCAGCAGTGGCCCCTGGAAAGGTGGACGCGCCTTGCGGAAAACAACCCCATCCACTTCCTGGACAGAAGCTCACCATTTTTCCAGTATGACCAGATCAACAGAAGGCTGCGCCTGGCCCCTGGGATCGTGGAAAGGCAGTCGCCGGCACTCATCGAACACGTTCAGGACATTCTGCGCTACCGAGAGAGGCTGATGGTGGCACGCCTCTACAAAAGAAAGAGTGACTGAGAGGGGGATTACCATACCTACCTACAACAAGATCGTACGCGACCGCATCCCCGAGATCATTCAAAGTAAAGGGAAGCAGTGCCGCTTTTCCGCGGTGAGTGGAGAGGAGCTGCTTTCCGGTTTGGAGGAGAAGCTGCAGGAAGAGTTTGTGGAATTCACGGAGAGCGGCAGAAGCCTGGAAGAGCTGGCAGATATTCTGGAAGTAGTGGACGGGCTGGCTCTGCACCTCGGTTCATCCTTTGATGAAGTCTTGGTGCTGAAGCGGGCCAAGCGTCAAGAGCGGGGCGGCTTTGAGCAGGGAATCCTCTTGGAATGGGTGGAGGATTAGAACCCGGAGGGCGGTTAAGCCATGGATAATCTGGTTTCCCGGATCAAGGCAGAACTGGAACGGGTAAGCTGGACGTCCTCCGGGGCCCACATCAAAACCGGCGATGTCCGCAAGATCGCCTCCCAGGCCTTTCGCAGCCTGGGGGACAGGTCCAAGGACCATGTGTTTTCCCTCTGCGAAGAGCTCTTAGAGCAGCGCAGCTGGCCCATGAAGGTGATCGCCTTTGATTTTGCCTACCGGGTGCGCAGACAGTACAATCAGGCGGACTTTGCCGTTTTCCAGCGCTGGCTGGAAGAGTATGTGCGGGGCTGGGGCGACTGCGACGATTTCTGCACCCATGCCTTTGGGGAACTGATCTGCCAGTATCCAGAGCTCTCCAGAAAAACCCTCCTATGGACCGAACGGCGGGAGTTTTGGCTGCGCCGCGCCGCCGCGGTTGTGCTCATCCCCTCCATCAGGCGGGGCAAATACATGGAGACAGACCCCCTCCAGGTGGCTGACCTGCTGATGCAGGACGAACACGACCTAGTCCGCCAGGGCTATGGCTGGATGCTCAAAGAGCTGTCCGCTAAGGAACCGGATCTGGTCTTTACCTATCTCCGAAAGCACAGGGCAGTTATGCCCCGGGTTGCCTTCCGCTGTGCCCTGGAGAAACTCGGTGAGGAGAGGCGAAGAATCCTGATGCAGTAGGGTTACCCCCTTGACGGGGGCAGCGCGCCAGGGCACCGTGTCTGGGTGGCCGCGTTCAGTCCCCTTTTTCCAGCAGGAGATCCTCCAAATTTCCAGAATTATTTGCCATACCCTTTTACCTGCACAGAGGAGGAGAGTCCTTGGGCAAGTTCATCCACGCCGCCGATATCCATCTAGACAGTCCCCTGCGGGGCCTGGAGCGCTACGAAGGCGCGCCGGACCAGGTCAAAAACGCAACCCGCCAGGCGTTCGACAACCTGATCCAGCTGGCCCTGGAGGAACAGGTGGATTTCCTGCTCATCGCCGGCGATCTCTATGACGGAGACTGGCGGGATTACAACACCGGTCTGTACTTAGTTAGCTGTATGAACAAACTGCGGGAGGCGGGCATCCCGGTGTTCATTGTCCGGGGTAACCACGATGCCCAAAGCGTGATCACCCGCAGCCTCCCGTTACCGGGCAATGTACATACCTTCGATCACCAAAGGCCCGAGACTAAGCTGATCGAACATTTAGGCGTCGCCATCCACGGGCAGAGCTACCCGACCCGCCAGGTCACCGAGAACCTGGCCCGGGCCTATCCAGACCCTGAGCAGGGCCTGCTTAACATCGGGCTGCTGCATACCGCCTTAGATGGCAGGGAAGGCCATGAGCCCTACGCGCCCTGCTCCCCCCAGGAGCTTGTCAACAAGGGCTACGACTACTGGGCCTTGGGACATGTACATGGGCGGGAAGAAGTTCAGCGGGGCAGCCCCTGGGTTGTCTTCCCCGGTAACCTCCAGGGAAGGCACATCAACGAAGGGGGGCCGAAAGGCTGCACCCTTGTCACCTTTGACCACGGCCAGATCCTCACTGTGGAAGAGCGCCGCCTGGATGTGCTGCGCTGGTCCCGCTGCCGGGTGGACTGCACCGGTTTCCGCACTCCAGAAGAAGTGCTGGAGCGGATCCACGGGCTTGTCCTCCAAGAAATGGAAGCGGCCGAGGGGCGGCCCGTGGTCTTCCGCTTTGAGCTCACCGGAAGCACCCCGGCCCACGGGGAGCTTGTGGGCCAGAGGGAGGAGTGGGCAAACCAGATCCGCGCCACCGTGCTGGACACTTCCTTCCGCCAAGGCTGGCTGGAGAAGGTGAAGCTGCGTACGACCAGCCCCAGCTCGGCAGGGGGGCCCCTGCCTGAGGAACTGCCCCGGGGCTTTTTGGAGAAGTACTTCAGGGAGCTGGGCCAAGACGCCGAATTCCTGGCTGAACTCAAGCAGGAGCTGGCGGCGCTCAAGGCCAAGCTGCCCCATGAGCTCTTCGCCAACCATCCCGACCTCAACTGGGAGAACTCAGCGGTGTTTGAAGAGCTCCTAGCTGCGGCTAAGGACCTGGCGCAGGTGAAACTGACCGCTCGGGAGGTGAGCACCCATGAGGATTAGGTATCTCCGCCTGCCTGCCTTCGGCATCTTCACTGAGCAGGCCGTTAGCTTCGCCCCCGAGCGGGGGCTGCACCTAATTTACGGACCCAACGAGGCGGGGAAGAGCACCCTGCTCACTGCCATCGGTGATGCTTTGTTCGGCATCCCCCGGATATCTCCCCACGCGTTCCAGCACAAACCCGCGAGCTTGCGCATTGTCATGGGTCTGCAGCTGGCCGATGGGCAGGAGCTGGCCTTTATCCGCCGCAAAGGGAACAAGAACACCATCTCGGATCTGGATGGAAACACCCTACCCGATGATCTGCTCGCTTCCTATCTGGCCGGCCTGAGGCGGCCTGAGTTTGAGGACATGTTCGGCCTTGACCACCTGCGCCTGAGGGAAGGGGGCCAGCGTCTTCTGGAATCGGGCGGGGAATTCAGCCAGAGCCTTTTCGAGGCCGCTTCGGGCCTGCGCCATCTCCGGGAGACCTTCCAGGAATTAGAAGAGAAGGCCAGGAGCCTCTATCTGCCCCAGGGCCAGAATCCCGCGGTGAACCAGCTGATGAGCGCCTACAAGGAGCAGAAAAAGGCCGCGGAGGCCGTGGGCCTTTCCGCGCAGGCGTTTGAGGAGCTAGAAGCAAGGTACCAACAGGAACAGGAAGAGCTGGCGGAGCTCGCCCGCCGGATCAAGGAAGCCCGCAGCAGACAGGCCAAGCTCCAGCGCATCCAGCGCACCAAGCCCCTGCTCACCCAAGGGCGCGCCCAAAAGGAGCGGCTGAGGCAGCTTGGCCCATTGCCTTCTCTGCCCGCGGGCAGCGCCCAGCTCTATCAGGACCTCACTACCCAGCTGCACAGCGCAGAGCAGCAAGAGAAGACCGTAGAGGGCCAGATCCGGGAGCTGGAAGCTCAGCTAGCAGAACTGGACATTCCTGAAGAACTCTTGGCCCAAGGGGAAACGGTGGCTGACCTTTTCAGCGGGCTGGGGAAATACCAGGAGTGGGTGGATGCCCTGCCCCAAGTGGAACTGGAGATTGCCGAGGCCAGGCAGGGGGCCCTCTCCCGGCTGAAAGAGCTGCAGCCCAGGGCCGCAGACCTGAAAGAGGCCGAACAGTATCGCCGGCCCCTCACTGCCATCGCCTTGGTGGAGGATTTAGCTGAGGAGTACGGTGAGATCCAAAAAGAGCTTACCAAGGCCCGGGAAGCAGTGGAGCTGCGCCGCGGAGAGCTGGAGCGGACCAAAGGGAAGCTGGACGCCTTCGGGCCGGTCCAGGATACCACCGAACTGCAGCGCCTGGTGAAGGAGATTCAGGCCAAAGGCAATCTGGAAGAGCAGTACAAAGACCAGCTGCTGGCTCTGGAGGAACAGGAGCAGCTGCTCCAAGGTCAGCTGAGTAGGCTCGCCCTGTGGGGCGGGACCCTGCCAGAACTGGCCCAGGCCAAACTGCCCCCGGCGGCCACCGTGGAGAGCTTTCACCAGGAGTACCAGGAGCTCAAAGCAGAGCGGGACGCCCTGGGGAAGGAAATCAGGCAGCTGGAAGAGGAGATCTCCGGGTACCAGCTCCAGATCAAACTGCAGCAGACCCGGGGAGCTGTCCCTGCGGAAGAGGACCTGCTTAACGCCAGGGAACGCCGAGATTACGGCTGGCAGCTGGTGCGCAGAGCTTGGCTGGAGGGGCAGCCCGATCGGGAGAAGGAAAAGGAGTTTTCCCCGGACCAACCCCTGGCGGAAGCCTATGAAGCAAGCGTAAGTCAGGCGGACCGCATCGCGGACGAACTGCGGCGGGAAGCGGACCGGGTGGCCCAGCTGCAGAGCCTGGAAGTAAAGCTGGAAAGCGCCGTCCAGATCCTCCAGAACAAGCAGCGGGCCCAGCAGGAGCTGCAGGCCCGGGAAGAGGACTTCGAGCGGCGCTGGCTGGAGATTTGGGCTGGCCTTGCGCTGGAGTCTCTGCACCCTGCCGCGATGAAACAGTGGCTGGAAGAGGCTGCAAGGCTAGTTGACGGCTTTGCCCAGCTGCAGCAGGGCAGAATTAAAGCGAAGCGGCTTAAGGAAGATGTGGAAGGCTTTAAGACCAAGCTGGGAGCGGCCCTCCAGCAACTGGGCGCAGCTGACCAGGGCAGCCTTCCGGAACTCCTGGAGCGGGCCAACTTCATCCTTGCAGAAGCCCAAAGGCGCTGGGGAGAGCAGACCAGTTTGCAGCAGGCCCTCAGCGACCAGCAGGCGGCACTGAGCAGAGATCAAGAGACCCTAAAGGCTGCCCAGGAGAAAGAACAGGCTTGGTCCAGCCGCTGGGCCGAAGCCATGGAGCAGCTGGCTCTTCCCGCCAGCACAACCGTACAGGTCGCAAAGCGCTATGTCGCGGCTTTGCAGCAGCTCTTCGAGCTTTTGGACCAGCTCCGGGAAGCTGAGCGGCGCCGGGACCAGCAGCGCAAGTTCAAAGAGGCCTACGAAGCAAAAGTGCAGCAGGTGGCACACCAGTGCGCTTTAGATCTGCCTCTGGAGAGCATTCCCCTGGCGGTCCGGGAGCTCATGAAAAGGGTGCAGGCTGCCCAGCAAAACCAATCCGCCAAAGAAGAAGTCCTCAAGCAGCTGGAACGGGCCCAAAGGAACTTGAGGGAGCTGCAGGAGCACGCGGCCCAAAGCGAACAGAGGCTGGCGGAGCTTATGGCCACGGCCCAGTGCACCACCCGGGAGGAGCTGGAGCAGCTGCTTGCGCAGCACCGGGAAGCGGAAGAGCTGCGCCAGAAAATCAAGGAGCTGGAAGAACAGCTGCTCAGCACCGGAGATGGACTATCCCTGGAGGAACTGCAGGCGGAAGCGGAGCTGGTGGAGGTGGACAGCCTCCCTGGTGAGCTGGCCCAACTCGGCAGGGAACTGGAAGAGCTGGAAGCACAGCAGGAGGCCTTAAACCGGGCCTTCGGCGTCACGGAGAAGGAGTACAAGGAGAAGGTCCAGGGCACAAGTCTAGCCGCGGTGGAAGCGGCCGCGCAGGCCCAGGATACCTTGGCCCGCTTAGCTGGGGCAGTGGAGCGCTATGTTCAGTTGAGACTAGCCGCAGCTATTTTGCACAGGGCTGTGGACCGCTACGGGCAGGAGCACCAAAACCCGGTACTGAAGCGGGCCGGCGAGATCTTTAAAGAGCTTACCGCCGGCAGTTTCCAGAGCCTCGCGGTGGACTACGACGACCGGGACAAGCTGGTGATCAAAGGAGAGCGCGCCGGCGAACTGGTGGGGGTCCAGGGGATGAGCGATGGCACCCAGGATCAGCTCTATCTGGCTCTGCGCCTGGCCAGCATTGAACGCTACCTGGAGGCCAAAGAACCCCTGCCCCTGATCCTGGATGATGTGCTCATCAATTTCGACGATCGCCGCGCCGCCGCGGCCCTGCGCACCTTGGCGGAGCTGGGGCGCAAGACGCAGGTGATCATGTTCACCCACCACCTGCGCCTCGTGGAGCTGGCCCAGCAGGAGCTGGCTCCAGAGGACTTGGCCCTGTACCTTTTGGGTGGCGACGCAGCAGAGGTGGAGCCCGTTGAGCCTTCAGTGCCCTCGGCCGTGCTGGGGTAAACCGCGACAGGGGAAGGCGAGGTCGATCCTCCGTAAGCGTTAAAGCGACCGTACCGTGACAAAAGGCTTAAGATGGTAAACGTTCTGAGGATCCTACAGGCCTGGGGTGGGGTGAAAGGAACAAAAAGCTTCTACCCTGTAATGGGAGAGGTTTAGGGTCATTTCCGGGTTGTGCGGCAGTAATCCGGTATGGTTTCTGACCAAGGTAAGAACTCGTCCAGATCTTTGGCCGTGGCGTTGGGCAGTTCCGTGAACAAGTACTTCAGGTACTCGAATGACTTCAGGCCGTTCTCTTTGGCCGTTTCAACGACGCTGTAGGTTGTGGCACTGGCCCTGGCTCCCCGCGGGGTGATGCAGAACAGGAAGTTCTTCCGCCCGATCACAAACGGCTTGATGGAACGTTCTGCTCTGTTGTTGCTGAGCTCCAGCCGTCCATCCAGAAGGAAGTTGTTGAGCTCTTTCCAGTGCTTGAGGCAGTAGGAAACAGCCTTCCCTAAGTGGCTCTGCTGGACACATTCTGCGCTGGTCTTTTCAAGCCATGCCAAGAAAGCCTCCAACACAGGTTTGCTGCGCTGAAGCCGCTGCTCAAAGCGTTCTTGGGGGTCAAGGTCCTCAAGCTCTCTTTCGATGTCAAAGAGCGCGTTGCAGAACTTAAGCCCCTCTAAGGATTTGGGATCTTGAGCCCTCCTTCCAGCGGCTTTGATGGCTTCATCGAAATCGCGCCGGGCGTGGGCCCAGCAGCTCACCCTGGTTACATCGGGAATACCATTGTAGCCAGCATAGGCATCCGTGACCAGGAACCCCTTGGGATGTTCCCCGGACCGGGTAGGCTGATACTCGAAAAGCACAATCCCAGGACTAGCCCGCCCCGAACGGTACAGCCACATGTATGACTGGGATTCGGCTTTCTTGCCGTCCTCCTGGAGAACCTGGAGAGTGGTTTCATCGGCAAATATGATGTCCTGGCTCAAAAGTACTTCCTTCATGCGGTCATAGATGGGTTGCAGCCAGTGCTGGGCATGCATGATCCAGTTGGCCATGTTCTGCCGGGAGAGATTCACACCTCTTCGTGACCACTGCTGCTCCTGGCGATAGAGGGGCACGCCCATCACATACTTCTCTTCAATGACATGGGCTACAGCGGAAGGAGAAGCAATGCTTCCAGGGAAAGCCCTGTTTAGCTTCGGGGCCTTAACCATCACAAGAGCGCTGCCATCCCCATGAGTTTCGCAGTGGCGGCAGGAGTAGACATACTGCACATGCTTGGTAACGGAAAACTGAGCCGGCACCACGACCAGCTCTTTGGTGACTTCCTGGCCGATGATGTGCCTTCCATGGCCGCAGGAACAGATCAGCTCTTCCTCGGGAAGGCGGTACTCGACCACATTCTCGGGCAGGCCTTCAAGATTGATGCCCTTCTTGCCCTTGGACTTGGTTCTCTTGTGGGCCTGGACGGTGACCAGTTCCGGCTCGGGAGCCAAAGGCTCTGCAGTGGCTTCGGCTTCGTTGAAAGCATCCTCGAAAAGCTGAAGCTGATTCTTGTTTGTCTTCTCGCTGGACCGGCCAAAGCGCTTCGCTGTGAGCAGGCGCAGTTGAGCTTCCACATACTGCAGTTTCTGCAGGACTTTGGCCAGTTCAGCTTCAGCCTTAAGTGCGCGTTCCTCAGCTATGAGAGCTCGTTCTTGCCAGGAGTATTTGATTGGATCGATGGTTTTAGCTGTGTTTTCCATACCCATCTACTTCGTCCCGGCGACCAACGTGTCCTGCTGGACGCGGAGTAGCGGGTCGATGCCCGACCCTCCCCTCTGAAGGTGTATTGGGTCTGGCAGAGAAAAAAAGGGGCTTCAGTGATAGCTGAGACATTGTAGACCTAACGCCGCTGATCAAGTTGATCTAGAGATGTTCTGCGAAGGATGGTGATCGCGATCGTGGATGTGTTTCCCAGGGACGTCACAGTCTTCAGCACTGTTCGGCGTTGTCGGAAGACTATGCTTACGGTGAGTACAGGGAGTACCTTGACTACCCGAAGGAACAGGGGCTGATAAAGGCCTAAAAGCATCTTCGGCAGAAACGCGTTCTGCCTGGATGATAGGGTGAACGTGAGGATTGCCTACTCGGGCGGAACGACCTGTTGAGGTGGGGAAGTAGACTTTTACGATTACCAATCTGACACGACGACTGCTGAAAGCAAAGAAAGTCGATGCACTTATCCTGCTCTTGGAGTCTCCCACCGAGTTCGTGTGGATTCCGGGTGAGATCGCAGTCCGCGATTTCCTGAAGATGGCGCATAGGAACAAGTACAATGTGTGGCAGTTTCGGGTAGTCAAGCAGAATGGCAGAACTGTACTGAAGTCTACATCAGGGCAACGGAGAGAAGAACAGTTCGACTATACGCAGTACAGCAATACTCTCCCACGAACCAAACCATGTGTTCTTTCCTATGCACGGTAAGAAGATGAGCCGCAAATGACGATGAGTGCTAAGCCGCCGGGGGTTGGCATATGGAAACCATGAAGAACCACATGAAACGAGAAGCTTCTGTTGCACATCGCCCCCAGCTGGGGTCCAGAACCGGTTATGCAAAATACGCCAAGGAGTGGAGTCGAATGACAAACAGAAAAGGCGCATCCTTCACCGGCGAGTACCGCAATGTCTTTTTGGAGTTCGGGTACCCGGAAGAAGAGATCGAGAAAAAGGTTGCTGACACCTTTGAGCAGTTGTTCTTTGGCGATGAAAACACCCGCATCTACTACCCAGCTGGGGAGGACATGGGCTATTTGCTCGACACCGGCAACCTAGACGTGCGTACGGAAGGCCAGTCATACGGCATGATGATGGCCGTGCAGATGGACAACCAAGAGCTCTTCAACCGCATCTGGAAGTGGACCCATACTTACATGTGGCATGATAGCGGCCGGTACAAGCACTACTTCGCCTGGTCATGCAGGCCCGACGGAACCCGACTCGCCCAGGGTCCAGCCCCTGATGGGGAAGAGTATTTTGCCATGGCGCTCTTGTTTGCTTCCAACCGCTGGGGCGATGGGGAATACCCCTTCGACTACAGCAGGCAGGCTAAGCAGATTCTCGCTGCCTGTGTCCATAAAGGCGAAGGTGGGGAAGAAGGCGACCCCATGTGGGATCCCACCAACAAACTGATCAAGTTTGTCCCTGAGACTCCCTGGACCGATCCTTCCTACCATCTACCCCATTTCTATGAGCTGTTTTCGCTCTGGGGGCCAGAAGAGGATCGTCAGTTTTGGAAAGAAGCCGCCGCTGCCAGCCGCGACTTTCTCAAACGAGCCTGCCATCCTGTCACGGGGCTTGCCCCAGAGTACTCGGAGTATGACGGCACTCCAAACTTCACCCGCGGCCACGGCAACTTCTACAGCGACTCTTACCGTGTTGCCCTCAATGTAGCGCTGGACTATGAATGGTTCCGAGCCGATCCCTGGCAGGTCGAACAGTCCAACCGCATTCAAGAGTTCTTTGCCCATGTGCCCATGGAAGAGTATAAGGTTTACGCTGTGGACGGCACTGTCATCGAAGAACCGGCGCTGCACCCTGTGGGGCTCTTAGCCACGAACGCAGCGGCTTCACTCGCCAGCAATGGTCCTCACAGGAAGGCATTTGTGGAGCGCTTTTGGAACCTCCCTCTCCGCAAGGGGAAGAGGCGATACTATGACAACTGTCTCTATTTCTTCAGCCTGCTTGCGTTGAGCGGCAAGTATCGCATCATCTTCTGAGCTTGCTTGGGAGATGCCCAGAACCGCACAGACATGCTCTGGTTGGGCTGCTTTGGGTCTGATACCGTCGCTGCCCGTGCCGCCGGTTCTTATGTAGGGCTGGCCGGGCCATCGAAGTGGGGACAAGGTTGTTGTTACTCAACCAGCAAGCGCCCGGGACATAGACCGTCCCCGAGGCTTGCACGGTAAAGCCTATAGTTGGTGGTATCGTTGGAAGTAGACTACGCTCGATGCCGTTCACTATTCCGATTTCTCCGATGAACAAGGAAGTCAGTAGAGTGTGTTCCATCGAAAACCATGGTGGTTGGCGGTGGCGCTCGAGGTGATGACGTCCTTGAACTCAAGGAACTTCATATTGGGCGGAAATGAGGCAGAGGCCATTGACCTGCTTCTGAAATCGAGCAACGCAACGGTATATTCTCCATCGTCTAACCTACATGGAAATGCTATCTAGGAGAGGATCAAGAAGGGGGAAATCCCGGACGTCGAAGGGTTGTTTCTGTCCGTCCGAGAAATCGAGAAGCTGTAGTTCATCGACGATGTTGAACGCTCGAAGACAGACGTCATCTCTATGTTTGGGTTGAAGGATTGAGCTGGAGTCGGTACGTTTACTAGTTCGGCAGGCTTGTCTTGGAGCAGATCACCGGAGCTGTCAGCGGCATTCCGGTGATTTCCACATCTCAGGACTTCTGCTGTAACGGCTCAAACAGCAGAGTCCTTCCGAAACGCTTAGGAGACCTGGTTCATCAAAGTGTTCCGCCGAGTAAGCAAGGGAAGAGTCAAACCGACATCAACAACATTGATAGCCAGACGATTGCATACCTGAAACGGATCATGTATCAGAACAACCAACAAAGCCCGCATATGGGGAAAAAAGTGATTTCTGGCTATCCCAAAGGTCGGATGCCCTCTTATCGTTATCCTTTCGCTGGGTTCAGAGTGAGAGGTGGCCAAACTGCGACCAGCGGGGCCAGAGAATCGCCAGCCACCCCGCCTCTATGGGCGGGATTGCGTGCAGTACAAGCTAGAGCACTACCTTCCGCTGCTGGAGAAGAAGCCGCGGGCAGTGTGGAACGCTCAGGCAGTAAGAGCCGTCGGTTTGCCTGCAGCGTTTTGGGGCTTTGCCAAGAAGCTTGGCAGCGACTATGAAGTTGTCAAGTTGCTGAGACTAATGGCAGAGTATGGCATCCCCGTCGTTCTTTCGGCCATGGAGGCCGCGGCCAGTGTCGGGCCCTATGCTTACGAAGCGGTCAGAACCAAACTGGAGCTGGGGCAGTACGACAGCAAGCCGGACAAGCCCATCACCGATCCAGTTCAAATCAAGCAGGTTGACCTTTCTGCCTATGATTCCATCTTGGCGGGGGGTGAGTCCGCATGAACGCAACGGTCGAACTTATCCGCCTCTACGCTAAACAGCTTAAGCTCCCCACCATCGCACATCCTGAGCAGCTGCTTCGGGAGGCTCTCGCCAACCACTGGAGCTACGAAGAGTTTCTCGTCCAGGTGTTGCAGACAGAAGCCGAGCAGAGAAAAGAGAATCAACGGAAAAGGCGGATCAAAGCGGCCAGGTTTCCCCTGCTGAGAACACTGGATACCTTTGAATTCGAGAACCTAGAACACGTTAAGCCGGAAACCGTCTGGAGCCTAGCAGACAACGGTTACATAAGGCGCCGTGAAAACATCATCTGTATGGGCAACCCAGGGATGGGCAAAACCCATCTTTCGATAGCCTTAGGCATTCTGGCTTGCAATGATGGCTACCGGGTGCGCTTCTACAGCGCCCCGGCCTTGGCCAACGAATTGGTGGAAGCTGATCATCAGCACGAACCTGGAGTTCTCGAAGTGGGTTCAGTTTTTTGGAGATCCTCCAAGGCGAAAGGTTATCCACACTACTCAGCAATTGCCCGCACAGCGGGCTTTTTGCTTTTCCCAGGCCCCTCTCCCTTCGCAGTGGGGCCCAGTTTGGCGGCTGGGAAGCTCTGCCGCCCTGTGAAAAAGTTGACACTTGGTCCGGGCTTTGATATCCTTAAGGCAACTTACAGGGGCTGTACATAAGATATTACCGAGACGACGCTGCGCAGCGTGCAGTCTGTGTAGAGGGGGAGGATAGATGAAGAAAAAAGTGCGGTTGTATGGCTTCAACAACCTCACCAAGGCCTTGAGCTTTAACATCTATGACATTTGCTATGCCAAGTCGAGACGGGAGCGGCAGGATTATATCAAATACATCGACGAGCAGTACAATTCCCAGCGCCTGACGGAAATCTTGACGGAAGTGGTGGACATGATCGGCGCCAAGGTGCTGAACATTTCCACCCAGGACTTCGAGCCTGAAGGTGCTTCAGTCACGGTGCTGATCGCCGAGGAAGAGCTGGTTCCCGTGGGCGATACCATCGTGGCCCACCTGGACAAGAGCCATGTCACGGTGCATACTTACCCTGAGTACCACCCAGATACCAGCCTGGCCACTTTCCGCGTGGATATTGACGTGGCCACCTGCGGGGAGATCAGCCCGCTCAATGCTTTAGATTTTCTGATCAACTCCTTCGACTCCGATATCATCACCATAGATTACCGGGTGAGGGGCTTCACCCGGGCCGTGGATGGAAGGAAGCTGTTTATGGATCACGACATCACCTCCATCCAGGACTTCATCAGCCCCGCCATCCTCGCCAAGTACGATGCAGTGGACATCAACGTATACGGAGCTAACCTCTTCCATACCAAGCTGCTCATCAGGGAACTGGATCTGGAAAACTACCTCTTCAACACCGACCCCTACGAATTCTCCCCCAAGGAGCGCATGGAGATCGCCGCTAGTTTGCGCAGGGAGATGATGGAGATCTTCAGCGGCTGCAACGTCTACTAGAAGGAGTGGATGGATTGGACCTCTGGTTTACTGAGCAGTTATCGGATCACGTGCGTCTTTCCCTGCGGGTCACCCGCCATCTATACAGTGGAGAGAGCCCTTTCCAAAGGATCGATGTGCTTGATTCGGTGGAATTCGGGCGGGTTCTTCTAATCGACGGCCTGATCATGATCACCGAGCGGGACGAGTTCATCTACCACGAGATGATCACCCATGTGCCCATGGCCGTGCACCCCAGTCCCCGCCGGGTGCTGGTGGTGGGGGGCGGCGATGGGGGAACTGTGCGGGAACTCTGCCGCTATGACCGCATAGAGCACATAGATCTGGTGGAGATCGATGAGCTGGTGGTGCAGGTGGCCAAGGAGTTCTTTCCCACCACCTCCAGCGGTTTTGCCGATCCCCGTGTTCAGCTGCACTTTGCCGATGGGGTAGATTACGTGCGCAAGTGCGGCACTAAATACGATTTGATAATTGTTGATTCCACCGATCCCATCGGACCCGGTGAAGGCTTATTCACCCAGGAGTTTTACCAAGACTGCTTCCGCATCCTAAATGATGATGGCATCATGGTCAACCAGCACGAAGGGCCCTTTTACGCAGAAGATGCCAGGGCCTGCCAGCGCGCCCATGCCCGCATTGTCCAGGTCTTCCCCATCAGCCGGGTGTACCAAGCTTGTATCCCCACCTATGCTTCTGGACACTGGCTCTTTGGGTTTGCCTCCAAGAAGTATCATCCTGTGAAGGATCTGCGGGCGCAGGAGTGGGAAGCCCTCGGGCTGAAGACCCGCTACTACAACACCAAGCTCCACAGGGGAGCCTTTGCCCTGCCGGTCTATGTGGAAGAGCTGCTCGCGGCGGTGGAGTAAGGCGGAGCTGTACCTACTCTTGAGTCCATTCGGCGCCTGCTTTGGGCCTCGGCCTGCCGCGCCCTGCCAAGTAGATGAGAAATGCCAGCGCATCCCGCTGGTTTTTTTGTCTTGACTTCAACGCCTCCAGCCGCCGCGCCGCCTCAGAGGGGTGCATGGCCTCCTGCTGGGCCAGCTCTGCCGGGATGATCGATCTTTATCTGGTCCACTGGCTGTTGAGTGTCTTCTGGGCGCGGCACAGGGGCATCTATCTCTGGCGGTGGACCTTGTTTACCGCTTGCAGATGCGCCGCCGTCCAAAAGGCCGCGCCCCAGTGCTACCTCGCTGGAAGCGGTAACCGCCGAAAGAGAAACGGCCGCTTTTCAGCGGCCGCTCAGCTTGCCACGTACAGGGGGGAATTCCCGCCTGCCGAAGCCGACATTCATGCGGAAGCTCAGCTCAACTTCCCCGGGAGTGAAGGTGCAGGTTAAGTGATAGGAAAACGGTGTTTCCACCAGGCGGGTCATGATTTCCAAAGTGTTGGCGCTCTGCCAGGCTGCGCAGGAAAAGGCCGGTGAGCTGCCCTGGACAGAGGGGCTCGGCGGGGGGAAGCTGCCCTCGCCGTAGCGGCCGTAGCCGCAGGTGATCTCCGCCTGGCCCTGGGGCAGTTCCAAAGCGGCGTAGATGGAATCGTCGCGGAAGGTGAAGCTAATGGCCTTTACCCCCAGCTCGCTATGGGGAAAGACGTAGCGTCCAGCAAAACTCTCTTCAGTGCCCCGCTTTTCCCCGGGGAGGGGAGCTAGGGCCAGGTTTTCCAGCTTGGCCAGGAGCCGTTCCTGTTCTTCGTTGGCTTCCGGAAGGGGATCGGGGGAAAGCGCGGGGAGGATGATCTCCCAGATGCCATCCAAGACCCCCTGCATATCATCGGTTCCCGCGGTGATGGCCACCACCAGATCCTTTTCCGGGACAACAACGCAGAACTGCCCGAAGGCGCCGTCACCCCGGTAGGCGTTGTGCCGGCAGCGCCAGAACTGATAGCCATAGCCCTGCCGCCATTCGATGGCCACATTGTCGTTGTCAATCTGCTTGCTGGTGGCTTCCCGGATCCAGGCGGGGCTGAGCAGCTGCTGGCCGTTCCACATACCCTCCTGCAGGTAGAACTGGCCGAACTTGGCGATATCCTCAGTCTTCAAGCTCAAACCATACCCGCCGGTGTCGATACCCCGGGGGCATCTCTCCCAGGTGGCGCCGGTGATGCCCAGGGGCTGGAAGAGGCGGGGGGTTAGGTAGTCCAGGAGCCTTTGGCCTGTAACCTTGTGCAGGATGGCGGAGAGCATGTAGGTTGCGGCGGTGTTGTACACAAAGTGGGTGCCCGGTTCCCGGGGCACCTCTTCCGCCAAGAACGCCTTCACCCAATTGCCGTCGGGGGCGGCGTGGACCCGCCCGGATGGATCCTCCTCATGGCCTGTGGACATGGTGAGCAGGTGGCGGATGCGCATCTTGGCCAGGTTGGGGCCGACCTTTTGCGGCAGCTCCTCCGGGAAGAAGCTGCACACCTCATCGTCGACAGTGAACAGACCTTCCTGCACGGCAAAGCCAATGGCCGTGGAGGTGAAGCTCTTGCTCAAGGAAAAGAGCATGTGGGGACGTTCAGGACCGTAGGGCTTCCACCAGCCCTCCGCCAGCACCTGGCCGTGGCGGAGGAGCATCAGGGAATGGATCTCCAGCCGCTTGCGGGCAAAATAATCCAGAAGTTCGCCGACTGCAGCCGAGGGCAGGCCCTGGCTTTCTGGGGTAGTGCGCTTGAGACCTTCTGTTTCCGACATCTCGCTCATCCTTTGCTAAGGCATTTTCCGCGATTATTCGCCAAACAGGGAGAAACCCCTCCAAATCCGCTCCTTGGCCTGATATTTCGAGGGTTTTCTGCCTGTAGAAGTCTCCGGGTTTACCTGCAGCAAAGGACAAGGAGATAAACGGTGGATGCCTAATACTACCCGTAAAGATGGCGCGGGCTTTCGAAGGAGGATGCCACATCCGCTCAGTACTATCGACTTGAGGTGGCAGACTTTTTACTGCTTCCCTTAACGGTTGCTTTGAACGTTGATACCTGAGTTACTGGGTGGGCCGTGGATCCTGGGTGAAAGGAAGTTTAGGAACCGCTTAGGTTTTGAGTCAGTTCAAGGAAGAGAGGGGGACCGCAGGTGACTGATCAGCAAAAGGAGGTCCTGGAGGCTAAGGTAGCTGCCCGGGAAGTGCTGCGCCGGCTGGATGAGGTGGAAAGGACGCTGCGCGGGGCGCGCAATTGGGGCTTTTTCGACCTGTTTTCCAACCGGAGCTTCCTATCAAGTTTGGTGAAATTCGGCAAGATCAACAAAGCCGAAGACCAGCTCCGCCAAGTACAGGCTGCCTTAAGGCGCCTCCAGAAGGAGTTGGGGGATATCAATCTCTCTGTGCGGGAGTCGTTGAATATCGGCAGCTTCCAGGCCTTTTTGGATATCGCTTTCGACAACATCATCTCAGACTGGCTGACCCAGAGCAGGATCCACGAAAGCCTCCGGGAAGTGGCCTATGTCAAGCGGGAAGTGCAGCAGGTACTGACTCGCCTGGAAGAGATGGAAAGAGAGCTGTAAAGCGGCGGCAGAGGCATGACACGAGCGGCATTGAGCATCTTCAGTGCCGTTCTTTTTTCGGAAAAGGCGGGCCCAAAGGAAAGTAAAGGGCATGGTACGAGCCGGCCGCGCGCAAAAAAGGGAAGGATTTCCAGTCGAGGAAGAAATTGGAACCAGAGGTGTTCTGCCGCTGGGGTGTGAAGCTGGAAAGCCGCCGCACAGCGGGAGGAGAATTCTAGAGGAAAGAGGGGAGAGAACATGGTTAGCAGGAGGGTTGTTTTAGCAGCGCTGGCGCTGCTCTTGGCTGTGCCCCTGCTGCTGGGTGGACGCTGCGCAGGTTCTGAACCAACATTCCAACCGACCGCCACTGGGGATGGACCGAGCTACCTAGACCCCAGGCTGGAAGAGATCCTTCGGGAGCTGATCCAAAGGCCCACCGGTGAGCTGACAGCGGCCGACTTGCTGAGTATCACAGAGCTAAAGGCTGACGGTAAGGGCATTGCTAGCCTCGCGGGCCTTGAGTACCTGGAAAACTTGGAGTCGTTAATCCTAGATGCCAATCCCTTAGAAGACCTTGCGCCGCTGGGTCAGCTTAAGAAGCTGCGCGAGCTGAGTATTGTCGGAACGCTCGTATCCGATCTAGCTCCCCTGGCGGGGTTGGTGGAGCTGGAAGTGCTCTTCCTGTCGGATAGCGCGGTGGCTGATATCTCTCCTTTGGCCGGGTTGACCAAGCTGAGAGTTCTTGTCTTAGAACGCAATCAGCTTAGTGATCTCAGCCCCCTGGCTGAGCTGACCGAGCTGGATTTGCTGTCACTTTCGTATAACGAGGTTTCCCGCATTGATGTACTGGCGAACCTAACTCAGTTGCGGTACCTGTTGCTGGCCGGTAACGGGAACATCGCGGATCTTAGCCCCCTAGCGGGATTGACCAAGCTGGAGGCGCTGGCCCTCGGGGGTAACCAGGTGTCCGCGCTCGACGATCTAAGCAACCTTAAGGCATTGCAGTTGCTGGGCCTCGACGGTAAACCTCATTGAGGCAGGCGAAGAAACATCAGGAAATTGCTACTCGAATCCTTGAAG
>ERZ795046.1376-NODE-1376-length-24968-cov-37.468551_pt1 | contig 24968 bp, 27 predicted proteins | sample MGYA00375130_ERZ795046 | MGnify/ENA primary metagenome ERZ795046 (study PRJEB30175, sample SAMN05720202) | activated sludge metagenome | isolation source: anaerobic digester from wastewater treatment plant | place: Japan | collected 2015-05-15 ...
TTTTGTTATTGTAGTTAATGTTTTAATGGGTTTTTTTCAGGAATACAACGCTAAAAAAACCTTAACTGCTCTAAAAAAGATTTTAAAACCAAAAGCAATAGTGATAAGGAACGGAGAAAGAAAAGAAATAGAGGCCAAAGAGTTAGTCCCCGGAGATTTAGTTGTTTTAGGTTCTGGTGATCGAGTGCCGGCTGACGGTAAATTGATCGAAGGAGTAAATTTACTGGTAAATGAAGCAATTTTAACGGGCGAAGAAGAAGCAATAATTAAAACTGAGGCAGAAAATAAAAATTTGTTATTTATGGGTACTACTGTTATTTCTGGTAGTGGAGTAATGGAAGTAACAAAGATTGGCAAAGAAACTGAAATGGGGAAAATTGGTAAGGATTTGGTAGAGATAAAAGAAGAAAAAACACCACTCCAGGGAAAATTAGAAGTTTTTGCCAAAACCTTAGCTATTATTGTTCTTTGTATCTGTGTTTTTATCTTTCTTTTTGGTGTTTTTGAAAAACACGATCCGCTTGAAATGTTTAAAATGGCAGTAATTTTGTCAATCGCTGCAATACCAGAAGGATTGCCAATTATAACAACGATGATTTTGGCAATGGGAATGCGAAGAATTTTAAAGAAAAATGGCCTTGTAAAATCACTGCTTTCTCTTGAAACCTTAGGTTCAACTTCTGTTATTTGCACTGATAAAACCGGTACTTTAACTGAAGGGAAAATGAAAGTTGTTAAAACCGATTTTAAAGATAAAGAAAAAGCATTGCTTGTTTTAACCTTAGATAACGAACAAAGAAGCAGTTTAGAAGTTGCATTATGGGATTATGTCAAAAAAGAAAATAGATTTGATCCTCAGGAAGTTTTTGACACGAGAAAAAGAATTTATGAAGAGCCCTTTGACAGTGAAAAGAAATATTCAATGACAATAAATAATTTTGAGGGTAAGGAAACTGCTTTTTTAATGGGTGCGCCAGATATTATTGCTCCTTTCTGTCAACTTTCAAATGAAGAAAGAAATAAACTCCAAGAAAAAATTGAAAAATGGGCAGACGAAGGGTTAAGAATTTTAGGCGTGGCTTTTAAAGAAAAAGGAGATTTAAAAGAGAAAAAAGATTTTACTTGGTTAGGATTGGTTGGTATTGCCGATCCTCTGCGTAAAGAAGCAAAAGAATCGATTTTAACTGCCCAAAAAGCCGGAATTAAAGTTAAAATTGTGACCGGTGATTATCGAAAAACTGCTGAAAGAATAGCCAAAAATTTAGGTTTTAAAATCGAACCAAAAAATGTTTTGGAAGGCGAAGAACTGGAAAAAATTTCTGAAGAAGAATTAAAAGAGAGAATAGATGATATTATATTATTTACCCGCGTAACTCCTCACCAGAAATATAAAATTGTAAAAGCTTTGCAAGAGAAAGGAGAGATTGTTGCAATGACTGGAGACGGAGCAAATGACGCTTTAGCTTTAAAGAAGGCAAATATTGGAGTTGCAGTTGGAACTGCTTCTGATGTTGCTAAAGAAGCAGCTGATTTAATCTTACTTGATAATAATTTTAAAACAATAGTTGCTGCTTGCGAGGAAGGAAGATTAATTTTTTCTAATATCAAAAAATCAGTTGGTTATGTGCTTTCAAACTCATTTGCCGAAATTGCTCTTATTTTTGGAGGCGTACTTTTAGGTTTTCCCACACCATTAACAGTTGTTCAGATTTTATGGATTCATCTTATTTGCGATGGACCACCGGACTTAGCCTTAGCTTTTGAATCAAAGGAAAAATCACTAATGGAAAAAACTCCTCAGGAGATTCAAAAAGAAGGGATACTTGATAATTTTACAAAAATTTTAATTGCTGCTATAAGTTTAAGTGTAGGTATTTTATCTTTATTTTTATTTTGGAATTTTGGAGTTAAAGAAGGAAACATAAAACTTGGTCAAACTATTGCTTTTGCAAGCATAGCTATTGTTAGCCTTGTCTATGTTTTTGCTTATAAAAACTTAGAAAAACCAATTATTAAAACAGAAAACTTCTTTAAAAATAAATTTATGTTTTTTAGCGTAGTCTATGGATTTTTGCTTATCGGGCTGGCAGTTTATTTGCCATTTTTAAATAAAGTTTTAGGTACTGTACCGCTTGAGCCGTTTTACTGGTTAATAATTTTTGGCATTGCTGTTTTTGCTACTTTAGTGGTTGAGTTAACAAAAATTTTAAAAAATAAAAATGTTGAAAATAATAAATAAACCAAGGCCTTAAAATATATGTTAGAATTAAATGATCAAAATTTTGAAGAAACAATTTCACAATCTCAAAAGCCGGTTTTAGTTGATTTTTATGCAGTTTGGTGTCCGCCCTGTCAAATGTTAGCACCAGTTTTAGAAGAAATAGCCAAAGAGATGGAAGATAAAATTCTTTTTGCAAGATTAAATGTTGATTTAGCGCCAGTTACTGCTTCAAGATATGGAATTGAGCAAATTCCAACAATTTTTCTTTTTAAAAAAGGGGAACCATCAAGTGGTTTTGTTGGTTTTCAGCCAAAAGAGACAATAAAGAAATGGCTGGAATCTAACTTAGCAACTAATAAAACAAACTCATAACTAAAAATCTTATGGAAGACGAGAAAAAAATTGAAGAGATAATTAAAAATTACGAAAAATACGCTGCTGAAAATGGATTTAAATTAAATCCAAATAAAAAAGTAGTTGAAGGAATTATTAAAGGTTTATTATTGAATGAGCAAAAATATGGTGCAAGGTATTGTCCATGCCGGCGAGTGAGTGGAAATCAAGAAGAAGATAAAAAGAAAATTTGCCCTTGTTATTGGCACGAAGAAGAAATTAAAAAAAATGGAAGGTGTTTGTGCGGGTTATTTGTGAAAGGCTAATAAAATTATGATAATTGCCTCGATTCAAAAGCAGAGTTTAATTGAATATCCTAAAAAAATTTCAGCAGTCATTTTTTTAGCTGGCTGTAATTTTCGTTGCCAATTCTGTTATGTAAAAGATTTAGTTTTGCCAGAAGAAATTAAAAAAATAAAACCAATACCAAAAAAAGAAGTTTTCTCTTTTTTAAAAAAGAGAAAAGGATTTTTAGATGCAGTAAGTATTACAGGTGGAGAGGCAACAATAAATACTGATCTTCCAGAGTTTATAAAAAAAATAAAGGAAATTGGGTACTTAGTAGAATTAGAAACAAATGGTAGCAATTTTGGAATGCTTAAAAATTTGGTTAGAGAAAAATTAGTTGATTATGTGGCAATGGATATAAAGCATAATTTTGTTTTTGAGAAATGGTATGAAATTACTGGCCATATTTTAACCCAAGAAATGTTTGAAAATGTTCAAAATTCAGTGAATTTTTTGCTTGAAGGAAAAGTGGATTACGAATTTAGAACTACTCTTGTAAAAGAATTTCACCAAAAAGAAGATATCATTGAAATTTGCAAAAAAATAAAAGGTGCTAAAATTTACTTTTTGCAAAATTTTAAGGAGACCGAAGGAGAAACTTTAAGCGGTAAAAAATTTACGCCTTTTTCAAGGGAAGAGATCGAAGAAATAGTAAAAGAAGGAAAGAAATACACAAATATTCAGGCAAGACCATACTTATAAAAATTTTTAAATTTCTAATTTCTAAAACTTTATTATTTGTTTATTTAGGAATTAGGAATTAGGAATTAGGAATTAATGTATTATGTTTGTTGTTTGCCATTATAGTGAAATAGGACTGAAAGGAGGGAATCGAAGATTTTTTGAAGATAAATTAATTGAAAACATTAAGAAGGTTTTAAGGCCTGATTTTTTTGAATTTGTCAAAAGAATGTCTGGAAGAATTATAATAAAACTTACAAAAGAAGGAATAAACAATAAAAGAGAGGTTGAAGAATCATTGAAAAAAGTTTTTGGAATTGAATATTGTGCTTTCGCTCAAAAAACGGAAGCTGAGATAGGAACAATTAAAAAGAATGTTCTCCAAATTTTAAAAAATGAGAAATTTAAAAATTTTAGAATTACTTCTCATCGGTCATCAAAAGAATTTCCTTTAACTTCTCAAGAAATAAATGAAAAAGTTGGAGCTTATATTGTTGATAAACTGCAGAAAAAAGTAAAATTAGAAAATTCAGATCTTGAATGTTTTATTGAAATTGTAGAAAAATCTGCTTTTTTATATTTAAAGAAAATTAAAGGACTTGGCGGGCTACCGACTTCAACTGGTGGAAAAGCCATAGCTTTAATTTCCGGAGGGATTGATTCACCAGTAGCAGCTTTTAAAGCAATGAAAAGGGGAGTGAGAGTTATTTTTTTGCACTTTCATGCTTTTCCTTATACTAATCAGGCCTCGATCGATAAAGTGAAAAGAATTGTTGAAGTTTTAAGTGAGTACCAAGGAAAATCAAAACTTTATTTAATACCTTTTGCTGATATCCAAAGGGAAATCCTACTTAAAACTCCTGCAAAATTAAGAGTAGTTCTTTATCGAAGAATGATGCTTAGAATTGCAAAAGAGGTCGCGAAAAAAGAAGATGCACTAGCTCTTGTGACTGGAGAAAGTCTTGGACAGGTAGCTTCGCAAACAATAGAAAATATTAAAGTTATTAACGAAGCAGTAAAAGATCTACCAATTTTAAGGCCGCTTATTGGCGATGATAAAGAAGAAATTATTCAAAAAGCAAAAGAAATTCAAACTTTTAATATTTCTATTTTACCTTATCAAGATTGTTGTGTTAGATTCATACCAGAACATCCAGAAACAAAAGCGAATTTAAAGGAAGTAAAAGAAGCTGAAAAAAAATTAAACATTAAAAAATTAACAAGAGAAGCAATAGAGAAAACAAAAATTATTAAAGTTATTAATAAAATATGCCCTTAAATTTAATTTTAGGACCAATGAAAAGCGGAAAATCATTTGAGCTTATTAGTTATTTTATGCCTCTTTATTATACAGAAATTTCTTTTGGTTTATATCAATCATCAAGGAATAAAAGAGATGAAAATATTTGGTCGAGAAATGGTATATCTTTAAAGGCTGAAAAAATTAGCGATTTGTCCGAAATTTGGAAAAAGAATTTCCAAGTTGTGGGAATAGATGAAATTCATATGTTTGAAGAAAAAAATATAAACGTGATAGAAGACCTCTTAAAAAAAGAAACTAAAATTATTGTATCTGGGCTTGATACTGATTATCGAGGAGAAATTTTTCCCATTGTGAAAAAACTTTTAGAATTAGGCCCTGATGAGGTAAAATACAAAAAAGCTGTATGTGAAATTTGCAAAAAGCCAGAGGCGGTGTATACACAAATATATAAAGGGGATGCCCCTATTTTAGGTGGTTTACCGTCAGTAGTGCCTGATGATGGCACTTATACTTACAAAGCAGTTTGTAGGAGATGTTTTATAAAAAGGAAAAATTTTAAAAATATTTGATAATTTATAATGTTGTTACAAACATCTCAATACCTACTTCTGGAGCTATTTTTCCTGTTTTGATTTGGTAGTCGAGTTCTAAAAGTTTTTGATAAATATTTTTTAACTCTTCCATTGAAAACTGTTGAGCGATAGGAAGAGTTTTTTTAATTACAAAAGGATGTAAACCAAGAATTTTTGAAGCTTGGTATGAAAATTGCCAAGATGAAAAAGAACTATTTTCAGTAAAGCTTTTTATTTTAATCAAGTTTCGGAACTGATAGACAATCATTGATAGAATCCTTAAAGCATTTTCATCAGTTTCGAGGTGCTCTGAAAGCAATTTTAAAGCTCTCTTTTTGTTCTTTTGAGAAATAGCTTCGATAGTTTCAAAAATATTAGGATCTAAATTTTCCCTACACAAAGTTTCAACATCTTTTTGAGTGATTTTTTCTTTGTTCTTAAAAGCAATAAGCTTTTTTAGTTCCTGGCCTATTTGCCAAAGATCATCTCCAAAGAAAAAAATTAATCTTTCAATTGCCTTTGGTTCGATTGTTCCTCCTAAGTTCTTTGCTTCTTTTTGAATCCATAAATTTAATTTTGCTGGCGGTAATTCTTTAAATTCTTGTGTTTTGAAAGATTTTTCTGCCAAAAACTTATAAAGAGAGCTGTTTTTTTTCACATCCTCTTCCTCAAAAAATATTAAAACAATATTGTCTTTTTCAAAAAGTTTTCTCTCTTTTAAATAATTTTTAATTTTTTCTTGAAAATCTTTGGGAAGCGAAAGAGTATTTTTAAAAACAATTAATTTTGTTTCCTCGAACATTGAGGCAGTTTCTACTCTTTTTTTAAATTCTTCAAAACTCTTTTCTTCTTTTGCTTCAATTTGAACAAAATTAAGACCGCTTTTATGTTTTAAGCGGTATTCTTTAATAATTTCTTGAAGTTTTCTTTTAGAACGAAAAGTATCAGGGCCGAAGAGAAATATAATCATGAAAGTAGTTTTGCTACCTTTGATTTTTTCCTAGCGCCAGTATTTTTCTTTATAACATTATTTTTTGTTGCCTTGTCAACCATTTTATAGTATTGAGGCAAAATCTTTTTTGCCTCGTCAATCTTTTTTTCTTCGACAAGTTTTTTTATCTTTTTTTCCAACTTTTTCATTTCTTTTTTCCAAAAAAGATTTCTTTGTTTTCTCGTCTTGTTTTGGCGCAAGGCCTTTTTTGCTGATTTTGTTATAGGCATAATAAATTAAAATTTTAAAATTTCTAACTTCTAATTTTTAAACTTTTTTTAAACTTTATTATTATTTAAAAATTGAATGATTTAAAATTATAAATTAAAAATTTATATTTTTAGTATATCACATTTATTTTTTCCTTGCAACAGAAGAACTTTAATGTTAATATTTTTACTATGCATCCTTTAGTTTCTTTAGCAAAAGAAGCAGTTGAAACCTATACCAAAAATGGGAAAATTATTTCTGTGCCTAAGAATTTACCTCAAGAATTTTTAAATAAAAGAGCAGGAACATTTGTTACTATCGAAAAAAACGGCGAACTTCGTGGCTGTATTGGTACTTATTTACCAACAAAAGAAAATATTGCAAAAGAAGTAATTTCTAATGCAATTGCTACAGCTACAAAAGATGACCGTTTTGGAGCGATAAGAGAAGAAGAATTGCCAGATCTTTCTTATACTGTTTATGTTTTAAGCGAGCCTCAACCGGTGAAAGATTTTAAAGAACTCGATCCTAAAAAGTATGGGATAATTATTCAAAGTGGTTTTAAATCTGGTCTTTTGCTGCCAGGCCTTGAGGGAGTAGATACTGTCGAGGAGCAATTTTTTATTACCTGTCAAAAAGCAGGAATAGACCATACTCATGAACCAGTTGCAGTTTATAAATTTACCGCTAAAAAATATGTATCCGAATAGCCTAAGTTCATTCTTCGATAAACTCAGAACTCGCTCTATCCGAATAGGCACATCCGAATGATATTAGAATTATTTTACTATGTTTATTACTAATGTAGCTCCTTTAACAAAAATTCCACGTTCTTTTCCTCAAACTCTTTCTTATTTTACCTCTCAAAGATTAGAGCGGGGGAGTTTAGTTTTAATTCCTCTCCAAAAGAAAAATGTTGAAGCAATAGTTCTTTCTCAAAAAAACGTAAAAGATGTGAAGCAAGAAATTAAAAAGGCAAATTTTGAATTAAAGCCAATTTTTAAAATAATTGAAAAAACGCCAGTCTTAGATGAATACCAGCTTCGGCTTGCAAAATGGATTTCTAATTATTATTTCGCTTCCTTTGGAAAAACTCTTAAACTTTTTTTAATGGCAAATAAGAAATCTCAAAAGTTACAAAGTCAACAATTCAAATTAAAGCAACAAAATAAACAAATTCAGCCGATTCTTTATTTTTCTTCTCCTGATTTTTTGCCAAAAGAAGAAATTAAGGAAGCTATTTTAAAAGAAAAAGAAATTTTATTTTTAGTTCCTGAGAGAAATAAAATTGATTTTTGGAGAAAAAAATTAAAAGAAGAAAAAATAGATAATGAAAATATTAAGATTGCTTCACGCTCCGGACTTTTCTTGAAGTTTTTTAATTTAGGGTTAATCATAGTTTCAGAAGCTAACAATGAAAATTATAAAGAAGAGAGAGAACCAAGATTTTTTGCGCCAGATGTTGCTACGATATTAGCAAAATTTTGGGGATCAAAATTAGTTTTTTTATCTTGTTTTCCTAGTGTTGAGAATTATTTTGAAGCAAAAGGAGGAAAAATTATATGGAAAAGAGCAGGAAATGAAAAAGAAATTAAAAGGATAGAAATCAACCCTTCGACAGGCTCAGGGAATAATGGAAAGAGGAACGATATTGTTCCACATCAAAAAACAAAACAAGCATGGAGTCCTTTTACTCCAGAAACTCTCGAAAAAATTGAAGAATGTTTAAAACAGCAAAAGAAAATTTTACTTTTTTTAAATCGAAAAGGAGCAGCAACGACACTCTTATGCCAAGATTGCGGTTGGCAAAAATTTTGTCCAAATTGTGGCGTGCCGATGACATACCATAAAAAAACTCCAAACTCCAAAACCCAAAACCCAAAACTAGTTTGTCATTATTGCGGATTTGAAAGGCCGGTACCAGAATATTGCGAAAATTGTAATAGTTGGCGACTTACGACTTTAGGAATAGGAGTTGAAAAGGTAGAAGAAGAAATAAAAAAACAATTTCCTAAAGCAAAAGTTTTTAGATTAGATCGAGAAATTTCTCCAAAAGAAAAAGAACAAAAAGCAATTTTAAAAGAATTTTTTGAAAAAGGAGACGTTTTAATTTCCACTTCTCTTGTTTTTTCTTACCTTTTAAGCATAGAAGACAAAGAAAGGTTTGATTTAACGGTTTTTGTTTCTTTTGGCTCACAACTTGCCTTACCAGATTTTCGGTTTGAAGAAAAATTATATCGTCAAATTGAAAATCTTATTTTTTTAACTAAAGAAGAATTCATTTTGCAAAATTATTCATTTAAAAGAAATATTTTAAACAAATCTTCAGAAGAATTTTATAAAGAATCATTAAGAGAAAGAGAGCAATATTTTTATCCTCCTTTTGCAAAATTAATAAAATTGACCCTTGAGCACAAAGATCAAAACAAAGCAAAAAAAGAAGCTTACGTCTTAAAAGAAAAATTGGAGAAATGGATTACAACTTACAGCTTACAACAAATAGCTCAAATTTTAGGTCCTGCACCGGCTTTTATTTCTAAAATAAAAGGGAAATATCGATGGAATATTTTAATAAAGCTCGCTAATTTTCACGAATCTAAACACGAATTTTCGCGAATTAAAAATCAGCTATTAATGCTCGTATCACCAAATTGGAAAATAGACATTGATCCAATAATGTTTTTTTAAAGCATTTTTGACTTTTATTTTTGTAAAATTTAAAATGTTATAAAATAGATTTGAATTTACGCACCTTATTAATTATAAATCAATTGTTTTAGGTTTTTTGTATTGAATAATTATAATTATTACCTTTTACCCTTGACACCTTGACAATTTAAAATGTATTTATGTATAATTTAATATATAAAGGTTAAAGGCGAAGTATTTAATCTTTTTTATTTTACTTATTTGTACTACTTCCAAAACTGAATTTCCGAAAGACGTGATGGAACTTCCTTTATCCTTTAGAAAAAAAGGATTGAAAAAACTGCTTTGTGGAGCAGTTGTTTTTGGTTTACTATTTTTTATTTCATTTGCAAAGGCAGCTGACATTTCTTCAGAAACTTTATTAAACATAGATATAGCTCAACAAAATAATTTTAAAACAAGTAATACTTCATTAGTTCTTAAAGATAGTTTAATAAATGGGCAGAATGAAGAGGTAATAATGGCTCCTACCGTATCTGTGCTGGAAAAGAAAAAAATAACTGAAAAAGTAGAGGATGAAACTAATCAAGAAAATTCTCCTGGACGAAAAGAAACTATTGAATATATAATAAAAGAAGGAGACACTATTTCGGGTATTGCCGCAATCTTTGGACTTAAAACTCAAACTTTAGTTTGGGCAAATGGTGGTATTGAGAACATAAACCTTATAAAACCAGGCAACACAATTACAGTCCCACCAAAAGACGGAGTTATTTATACAGTTAAAAAGGGAGATACTCTAAGTAAAATTGCTCAAATTTATAAAACTGATATAGATGAAATTAGGGGCTGGAATCAACTTGATGCTGATAAAATTGTTGAAGGTCAAGAAATATTCTTACCAAACGCTACAAAACCAGCTCCAGTTGTAGTGAAAAAAACTTCTAATTCTACCCTTTCAACCACTATTAATTCTTCTCAAAATACTGCTAACTCCCTGCCCAAAACACCGGTTTACTCCTCCAGTAACGGTTGTCATCAATTTCCCTATGGTTACTGCACTTGGTATGTTGCTCAAAAGAGATGCATTCCATGGGGAGGAAATGCTAAAGATTGGCTTTCTAATGCTCAAGCATATGGTTATAATGTTTGTTGGGGAAGTGATTGCAATTGTCCAGCAGGTAGTATTTTAGTAACTAGAGAAAGCTGGTATGGTCACGTAGCTTATGTGACCGGCCAAAATGATAACGTTATTACTATTTCAGAGATGAATAAAGTAGGTTTTGGAAAAGTTAGCACTCGAGCTTTAAATAAAGGAAATTGGGTAATCAGGGGTTGTATATACTAAATGTATAATTCAAAAATAAAAAATAAAAAATCAAAAAGAATTATTTTAAACTTTTATTTGTCATTGAACCACTTTTTGATATTTACATTTTGCATTTTTTTTATTGATGAGTACTTTACCAAAAATGAGCGGAATAGCATTACTTTTTACAGCTGTCCTTTTACCGTTGAATATTAATATTAATGCCGATTTGCGCTACGCCAAAGACTTTAACGAGGCGAGCCAAGAATCGGCTGTTTTTAATAATAATCAAAATTCTTTAGACCTTGGGACAATAATTGATAATGGTCTTTTATTAGAAATTAAAATAAAAGGAGAAACTGTTGGAGAAATTTTATCAAATGCTGGAATTGACATTCGAGAAAATGATTTTGTTTTTCCCTCTAAAGAAACAAAATTTCAACCTGGCACAAGAATTATTATTAAAAGAGCAATGCCGGTGAATTTAAATTTATATGGGAATTCAAAAGAAATTTTTACTCAAAAAAAGACAGTTGGTGAGGTTTTAGAAGAAGAGAAAATATCATTAAAGGAAAATGATTTAATAAACGTAAACCTTAATGATAAAATTTTTCCAGAAATGGAAATAAAAATTTGGGAAAAACCAAAACCAGTTTTGAAACGAGCTTTAAAAACTCCTGGCGAGACTCAAATTGGTTTTGCCAGTTGGTATAGTTTTATACCTGGTGATTTTTGCGCTTCAACTACCTTTAAAAAAGGAACAAAGTTGCGAGTTACCAATCTTGAAAATGGCAGCCAAGTAGTAGTGGTTGTGAATGATTATGGACCATTTACCTCAAAAATCATTGATCTTGAAAAAACAGCTTTTGCAAAATTAGCCTCACCTTCAAGAGGAGTAATAAAAGTGAAAGTTGAAAAAGTATATTAATAATATCCAAATAAAAAAGGCAGCTTCTGAATATTTAAATTTAAAATGTAGCGAGAAAATTTTCGCTACATTTTTATTTTTTCCTTGAAAAATTATCTTAAAAATTGCTAAACTTATATAACTTATGAACTCAAAAATAGCAGTTATTGGTGTTGGCGGAAGAACTGGTACAATGCTTGCTTTTGAAATTGGTAGAAAAAATAAAAATATTTTTGGAGTAGCTGAAGCAAGGCAACTCCAACTAATTAAAGATAAAAAACTTTACATTCAAAGAGGAGAAAACTTAGAATTGTTTAGAGAAAAAGTAATCTTACCAGAAGATTTCGGAAAAGATTCTTTACCAGATATTATTTTTTTAACTGTTAAGAATCCAGTTGGACCCACAGTTAAATATTATTATCAAAAGATGTATTCTATAATGAAAGGAAAAAACGAAAATCTTCCCACTCTTATACTTTCTCAAAATGGCCTTAGTGCTGGCAGAGAAGCAGTAATAGCTTTAAAAGAAATTTTTGGAGAGGAGGAGGCGAAAAAAATTCAGGTCATTCGAATGAGTTTATTTAATTCGGTAGACAAAAAAGAAATTTCTGATAAAATTTATATTAGTTATTTTTTACCAATTCGCTTAGCTTTTGGAGTAGTTTCGGGATCAAAAGAGACAACTCAATTAAGAAATATTTTTAAAGATTCAGAGATAGAAGCAGAAGAAGTTTCGCCAAAAAATGTTCAGAATATGGAATTTTCTAAACTTTTTACAAATCTTATTGGTGTGCCATCAGCTCTTAAAAATCTTTCAATAAAAGAAGGCTTTAAAGATAAAGAAATTTTTGAAGAAGAAATAGAGGTTTTAAAAGAATATCTTAAGGTTGTAAGAGTAAGTGGAGGGAAGATTTTAAACTTTAAAAAAATGCCTCTAAAATTATTAGCCAATTTAATTTCTTTTTGCCCATTATCGATTTTATCTCTTTTTCGAGGGAAATTAGCCAATGCTATTAGCAAAGGAAGAGGGGGAAAACCAAAAGGAAATTTAGATGAGATTGATTATTATAATGGAGAAGTGGTAAAATTAGGAAAGAATTTGAGTATGCCCACCCCAGCCAATGAAAAAGTTTTAAACTTAGCGAGGATGGTTCAAAATTAATTAAAAATTCTATAAAAAATAAGTTAGCTATAATTTGTAATTAATTACAAATTAAAATTATATGACCACTTTAATTACCTTTATTTTGCTTTTTATATTTGCTTATCTTTTAGGTTCAACTCCTACCGGTTATTTAGTAGGAAAAGCAGTAAAAGGAATTGATATAAGAAAAATTGGTTCTGGCTCTACTTCTGCTACTAATACTAGTCGGGCATTAGGTTGGGGATGGGGAACTTTCGTAGCAGCTTTTGATTTTTTAAAAGGAGTAGTGCCAGCTTTATTAGCTTTAAATTATTTAACTAATCAGTGGCAGATTATTACTGTTGCTTTACTACCAGTTATTGGTCATATTTTTCCAGTATGGTTAAAATTTAAAGGTGGAAGAGGTGCCGGTACGTTTTATGGAGCAACAGTGGCTCTTTTGGGTTTTCAATTTTTTTTACCACCTTTTTTAATTTGGGTTATTACTTTAGCTGTAAGTCGGCTTATGAGCTTAGCTAATCTTTTACTTCCCTGGAATTTATCAATTTTAGCTTTAGTTTTATTTTTACACGGAATTATTCCTTTAAATTATGTTGTTTTTTGTCTTGTTGGAACTATTTTGATAACTATTGCTTTAAGAGATAATCTTAAAAGATTAATGAAAGGCACAGAATCTCGCATTTAATTAATCTAATCAAAATTTAACTAGTCAATTTGTTGTTGATTCTGGAATCAAATTTTTTTATACTTTTATTATGCCCTCATAGCTTAACGGATAAAGCCCCTGCCTTCTAAGCAGGAAATCCAGGTTCGATTCCTGGTGAGGGCACATATGGTGGCTATGGTGTAGCGGCTAACACTACTCCCTGTGGAGGAGTCATCGCCGGTTCGAATCCGGCTAGCCACCCACCTTAAAAAGTGTAACTAGTGTATAGTATTTTAGTATCTACATTTATTGAGTAGTTTTTGTAAATTCGACCCTAGAAGGGTCGAATTTTGAATTTTGTTTTATTTTTTAATCTTTCAGTGGTTCGAATTCTTTATAAATATTATACTTTCTAATTTTTTTCCTATTCAGTTAAGAAATTCAAGAATTTCTCTTCAAAAATTTTTACTAATTATTTTTGCATTATCAGAAAAATGATAATCTTCAAACATATAGCAATAATTTCTTTTTTATTACATAATAGCTTAATACAATTTTTAAAGACCCAGGGCCACAATAACTATAATTTAACTTTTCTTAAAGTGGTTTTATTTTTAACATTATTTTACCCATGGATTTAATTTATCTATAAGAAATAAGATATTTTTTTAAAATAACTTTTTCGGTAATATTTTTTACCGTAACAAAATAAATCTTGCGATAATAGGGTAGAATATGGTAAAATATTATTAACCTTATAAAAAAGCATATGCAACAAGATACTATTGATCAAGAAAATATGAAGCAAGTTATTTTGGATTTTCCAAAGCAGTTTCGAATTGGTCTTGAAGCTGCAAAGAATACTAAATTAGCTATAAATTTTAAACTTCAAAATATTATTATTTCCGGAATGGGAGGTTCGGCTTTGCCAGGAGATATTTTTAAAATAATAAATAATGAACTGCTTTTGACAAATTTACCAATTTTAATTAATCGAAATTATGGTTTACCTTCTGAGGCTCAAAAAAATTCAGTGGTTATTTGTATTTCTTATTCTGGAAATACCGAAGAAACAATTTCTTCTTTTAAAGAAGCAAGAGAAAGAGGGGCATCGGTTTTGACAATTGCCTCAGGAGGAAAATTAATTGATTTGTCAAAAAAATACCATATTCCTTTTGCAAAAGTTCCTTCAGGAATTCAACCAAGGTGCGCCCTTGGTTATCAATTTTCTGCGTTGATTAAAATTTTATCTAACTTAAAGATTATTAAAAATTTAGACGAAAATCTTTTAGATCTTGAAAGAAGTTTAAGACCAAGCAATTTGGAAAAAGAGGGTAAAAAATTAGCTCATCAATTAAAAGGTAAAATTCCTTTAATTTATAGTTCAGAACATTATCAATATTTAGCAAGGATTTGGAAAATTAAATTTAATGAAAATTCAAAAGTTCCTGCATTTTTTAATTTTTTTCCAGAGCTTAATCATAATGAAATGACTGGAATAGGAGAATGTAAATTAAAGAGTTTAAGGAAAGAACTAAAGATAATAATTTTAAAAGACAAAAAAGAACCATCAAAAATTTTAAAAAGGATGAAAACTTTAACTGAAATTTTTCAAGAAAAAGAGGTAGAATCAATCTTTGTTGAAATAAAAGGAAAAAATATCTTTGAAAAAGTTTTTAAAAGTATTTTAGTTGCTGATTGGGCTTCTTACTGGTTTGCTATTTTTCAAGGCATTGATCCAAGTCCTGTTAAATTGGTTGAGGAATTTAAAAAAAGAATGGCTTAAAATTTTCTTGCATTTAATTTTAAAGTTTAGAAATTGAAAATTGAAATTAGAAATTTATATTAATTTATGCTTTTTTCAAAAAAAGTATTAGGAATAGATATAGGCATCTCTTCCATTAAAATAATAGAATTATCAGGGGGAAAGAAAAAACAAACCCTTGAGCATTGTGGAGTAATAGAAAGTACTCAGTTTTTTGATGAATCTTCTAATCTTGCAAAAGAAGGAATTCTTTCTCTTTCTCCCAAAGAAATAGCTAAAACTCTTTCTTCGGGGCTAAAAGAATTAGGCATAAGAAGCAAAGAAGCAGTTTTTTCTATTGCTGATTTTTTAACTTTTTTTGCTAATATTACCTTACCCCCGATGAAAGAAGAAGAAATTTCTCAAGCAGTAAGGTATCAAAGTCGAAAAGTTATCCCTCTTTCTTTAAAAGAAACTACTTTAGATTGGCAAATTATTGAAGGTAAGCCCTCAACTAAAGATGAATTAAAAATTTTAGTAGTAGCAATCTCTAATGAAGTTATTAAGAAATATCAGTCCATTGCAAATCTTGCAAAGCTTAATTTATTAGGAATAGAGCCGGAAGCATTTAGTTTAGCTCGATCGCTTGTTAAAGAAGAAAAAGGAGTAGCAATAATAGATATAGGCGCTCAAAGCACTACTTGTAATATTATTGAAAATAAAACTTTGAAGACATCTTATAGCTTAAATATTTCTTCAAAAAGCTTTGTGCAGAGAATTAGTAAAAGATTAAATATAAGTTATGACGAAGCTTTGGAATTAGAAAAAAAGTACGGGATCAAAGAAAAAGTAGGAGGAGAGGGAAGAATAGCGTATGAAAGCCTAATTCCTTCAATAAAGTTTCTTTCCCAACAAATTGAGAATGTTTTTGAAGAATTTTCTCAGATGGAAGATGGAAGAATTGAAAAAATTATTTTAGCTGGAGGGGCTGCTCTTTTGCCAGGATTAAAAGAATTTTTAGAAGATTTTTTTAAAAAAGAAGTTGAGATTGCCAACCCCTTTTTTGGAATTTCTTATCCTTCTTTCGTTGAACAAGAATTAATAAAGGTAGCACCAATTTTTGGAGTAGCTACTGGACTTGCTAAAAGAAATTTTTTATAATATAATATAATAATTAAAAGTATGGTAGAAATTATTCCAAAAGAAAAACAAGTCTCCCCTCAAAAAAATACATTGTTTTATGTTTCCTTAATTCTTCTCATTGTTTGTGTGGGTGGTTATTTTATTTTAATGATTCTTTCTAGTCAAGCTCAAAATAAAATTACTACCCTCAAAGAAGAATTAGAAAAACAAAGAACTTCAGAAATGGTTTCTTTAGAAGGAGGACTTATTAGTTTACAAAAAAAGATTAATGATTTTTCTATACTTTTTCCAAAACACACATCAGTTTTTGGCTTTTTTCAACTTCTTGAAAATAAAACTCATCCAGATGTTTATTTTTATTCGCTTATTTTATCTCCTTCTGAATTTCGCGCAAGACTTTCTGGTAGATCAAAAAGTTTTGATGCCGTTGACCAACAGATCCAAATGTTTACAAAAGAAGAGTTAATAGATACAGTTGATTTAATTAATATCTCTTTAAATCAAGAAGGAGAAGTAGAGTTTGTTTTAGATTTAATATTTGATCCTAAATTTTTTAAACCATATGGATATTAAATCACCACTTTTTATTGGTTTATTTTTAATCATCGCTTTAGTAATGGGAGTATTTTTTACTATTCCTGGGTACCAAGAATGGTCATCTTTTTCAAAAGAAGTCAATCAGCTTCAATTAGAGATTAAAAACCAAGATCAATATTTTAATTCCTTAAAAAATATATCTGAAGAATTAAAAAATTACGAAGACAAAGTTTCTAAAATTAATGCTGCTCTTCCAGATGATCCTTCTCTTTCTAGTCTTGGCGCTTTTTTTAACGAGAAAGCTTCCCAAAATGGTCTTATTTTAAATGAGCTTATAAAAAGTTCAACTATTGAAAGTAAAGATTTATCACAAGAGCAAACTTCATCTGTTGAGGAAGGAGGAACGGAAGCTACAACCTCAACTCAACAAAATAAAGTAGTTAAGGAAACTACTCTTACCCTGATTTTAACAGGTCCCTATCCTTCCCTTAGAACTTTCCTTATAGATTTAGAAAGATCAGCCCGACTAATTGAAATAGAAGAAGTTTCTCTTTCTTCATCGGAAACAGGAGAAGGTATTTTTAACTTTAATTTAAGATTAAAAGTTTATTCATATTAAAAAAATATGGCTTTAGTAAAAAATAAAAGAAATCAGTATTTGCTTATTTTTTTGGTAATAATAATTATTGGTATTGGTTTTATTTGGTGGAAAAATTCCTCAACAGAAACTTCTCCGGAGGAAGAACAAATTTCTATTAATAAAGTAATAGAGATAAATTTTGATTTTTTAAAGAATGTTCCTTTAGATAATTTTGAACCATTTTCGGGAGTACCTGAGTTTATGGGAGAAATTTCTCCTCGAAATCCATTTTTGCCAAAATAACCAATAATATATGGAACTAATTAAAGAATTGATTAATAGGGGAATTATAAATAAAGAACAAGCTCTTTCTTTAAAAAATGAAATAAAGAATTCTCACCGAAAACCAGAAGAAGTAATTTTAGATCAAAAAATTCTTTCCGAAGAAGACCTTTATACTTTAAAAAGCGAAATTTTAAATATTCCCCTTAAAAAGAAAGAAGAATTACCCGAGAAAGTTTCCCCTGAGACACTAAGATTAATTCCAGAAGATTCAGCAAGGTCTTATCAAATGGTGCCCTTGGAGAAAAAGGGAGAAATTCTTGAGGTAGGGATGCTTTATCCAGAAGATCTTAAAGCAAACGAAGTTCTTGAGTTTTTGTCTCGTCAGGGAAAATTTGATTACAAAATTTTTTTAATCACTCCTAATATTTTTAATAAAGTTGTAAGTCAATATAGTAGTTTAACTGGCGAAGTTAGTAAAGCACTTGAAGAATTTGAGCCAGAAATTAGTACTAAAGAAGTTATTGGAGGACCAAAAGAAGAAGTTGAATTTAGAAGATTAGCTGAAGAAGCCCCAATTACTAAAATTGTTTCAGTTGTTTTAAAAGATGCTGTTGAGGGCAAAGCTTCAGATGTTCATATTGAGCCTCTTCCTGATAAAGTTCAAGTAAGGTTCAGGTTGTTAGGAGAGTTGCATTCTTCTTTTTTCCTGCCAGGCGAGCTTCATTCAGCTATTGTCGCTCGAATTAAAATCTTAAGCAGAATGAAATTAGACGAAACAAGAGTTCCTCAAGATGGAAGGTTTACCCTAAGGTTTGGCGAAAAAAATGTTGATTTTAGAGTTTCTACCTTGCCTACAGTTTTTGGAGAAAAAGTAGCTATTAGAGTTCTTGATCCTACCGCTCAAATTACCCGGTTTGAAGATTTAGGATTAACGGGTAGAAATCAAGAATTAGTGGAAGAGGCAATAAAAAAACCTTATGGATTAATTCTTTCAACTGGTCCTACTGGTTCTGGAAAAACTACAACTTTATATAGCCTCTTAAGGCTTTTTAATAAAGAAAAATTAAATATTATTACCCTTGAAGATCCCGTGGAATATTTTATGGGGGGAATTAATCAATCCCAAGTAAGACCAGAAATTGGTTATACTTTTGCGAGAGGTTTAAGACATATTTTAAGGCAGGATCCTGATGTTATTATGGTGGGAGAAATAAGAGATGGAGAAACAGCAGATTTAGCTACGCAAGCTTCTTTAACTGGTCATGTTGTACTTTCTACCCTTCATACTAACAATGCTCTTGGAGCTATTCCTCGGTTAATTGATCTTGGGGTACAGCCATATTTAATTCCAGCAACATTTAGTATTGCTATTGGTCAAAGATTAGTAAGAAAGCTTTGCGATTATTGCAAAAAAGAAGTTGAGCCAGACGAAGAAACTAAAGAAATAATTTTTAATGAATTAGAAAATTTTCCAGAAGATATTAAAAAAAATTTCAAGATTAAAGAACCTTTTAAAATTTGGGAAGCCCAGGGTTGTTCAAAATGTGAAGAGAAAGGTTTTTCTGGGAGGCTGGGAATTTTTGAAGTTTTTTCAATGACCAAAGAACTTTCAGACTTAATCTCTAAAACCAAAATACCATCAGAATCAGATCTTTTTAAGGAAGCAAAAAGGCAAGGAATGATTTCTATGTTTCAAGACGGAATTTTAAAAATTCTTAACGGTAATACTACTATTAGGGAAGTATTGAGGGTAAGTAGGGATTAAATTAATATCTTATTAATAAATTATGAGATTTGAATATCAAGCTAGAAACAGAGAAGGAAAAATTGAGAATGGAATCATTGAAGCTTCTTCAGAAGAAGCAGTTCTTGATATTTTACAAAAATATGGTTTTTACCCAACCTCAATTAAAGAATTACCTACTTCTGTTTGGAATCAGGGGATAAAATTATTTAGAAAAAAAATATCTTCAAGAGAAGTTATTGATTTTTCACGTCAACTTTCAATTATGATTTCTGGCGGAGTTACTTTGCTTGAATCTTTAAGAAGTATTGGTCAGCAAATTGAAAATTCCGCCTTTAAAGAAGTAATTTTGAGGATTTCTCAAGACGTTGAGGGAGGAATGCTTTTTTCAGGAGCTTTAACACGGTGGCCAAATATTTTTAATAAGTTTTACATTTCGATTATAAAAGTTGGTGAATCTTCTGGTGAACTTTCAAACTCCTTAAATTATATAGCTGATTATTTAGAAAGAGAGTATGACTTTAATTCCAAAGTAAAAGGAGCAATGATTTACCCTGCCTTAGTTGTAGTTTTGGCATTTGGTATTATTTTGATGATGAATTTTTTTCTTATTCCCACAATGAGCCAGACCTTAATTTCAATGGGGAAAGAATTACCGATATTAACAAAAATAGTAATTGCTATTGCTGATTTTTTTCAGGCCTGGTGGTGGTTTTTGTTTTTGATTTTAATTATTCTTGGATATTCAATTTATGAATATATTAAGACACCAAATGGTAAGAGAAACTTTGATAACCTTTGCTTAAGGATTCCTGGATTAGGCAGTTTTTTAAAAAAAATTTATATTTCTAATTTTTCTGAAAGTCTTTCTACTTTAATTGGGGGAGGTGTTTCTCTTTTAGATTCGCTTGATTTGGTAAAGGAAACAGTTGGGAACGTTATTTATCAAGAGGCAATTTCCGATTTTATAGAAGGAGTTAAAAAAGGAGAATTATTAAGCAGCACACTCATTAAACACCCTGATTTATTTCCACCAATGGCTCAACAAATGATAATGGTGGGAGAAAGAACAGGTTCTTTAGGCGATAGCTTAAAAACAGTTGCTAACTTTTATAAAAAAGAAACAGACAGAGGTCTTGACAACCTTTTAAGCCTTCTTGAACCTATTTTGATGGTGTTTTTAGGGGTAGTGGTAGGAGTTGTAGTAGCAGCTGTTTTGCTTCCTCTTTATCAAATGGTTTCTTTGTAAATTTAATTTATTCTTGACAAAAAATTCTTTTTAATGATACAATATATTAAAGGTCAAAGGTCAAATATTAAATAAAAAGCAAAAATATGGAAAAATTAGATCAAAAAGAGGGTTTTACTTTAATTGAATTATTGGTAGTTATCGCAATTATTGGAATTTTAGCATCAGCAATAATTGTTGGACTTCAAGGAGGCAGAGCCGGAGCAAATGATTCAAGAGCAGTTTCCGGAATGAGCCAAATTCGCTCTAAAGCCGAGACAATATACGCGACAGAGCATGAATACACAAATTTATCTTGTAATTACGATGAAGAGATGACGAGTCTTTGTACTGATATCGCTAATCAATTAAAAGGTGTTAATGTTACCCCAAAAACAGTAACTATTGTTCCTACCGCAGGAAAATATTGTGCTTATATTCCCTTAAACGTTAAATATAAAGATAAGCAAGATTATTATTGTATAGATAGCACTGGAAGAGCGGGTAATACCACAACTAACCCTAATACAACGTGCGCTGCTGGATTACAATATAAATGTCCAGCTGATTTAAGATAGTAATTAATTCTCGTTTTATAAAAAAATTTCCCTTACCCTTGAGGGAAATTTTTTTTGTGTTATAATTAAAATAATGAAATCAAAAAAGGAAAATAATTTTTTTAAAGAAAACAAAAGTTTTACGCTTGTTGAGCTTTTAGTCGTGATGGGAATAATTCTAATTTTGTCAGGGATTAGTTTAATTAATTACCAATCAGGAGAAAAATATTTTGCTCTTCAGAGATCGGCCCAAAAAATAGCAGAAGATTTAAATTATGCTCAAAACTTGGCAATAAATTCCAAAGAATTTAATGGAACAATTCCAAAAGGTGGATATGGAGTTTATTTCGATCTTTCTTTTGAAAATTATTATAAATTGTACGCTGACCTTGATAACAATCAAAAATACAGTTCTCAAGGAGAAGATGTTTTGGGAAATATCAAACTTGAGACAGACGTATTTATCAAAGCTCTTTCTTCTTCCTCGGGATTAAGTATTAATTTTAAACCTCCTGATCCGATAGTTAAAATAATTACCAAAGAAGGAAATGAATTAAAAAACGTCGCAATTACACTTTGCATCAAGGATACTGATTGCAATAAATCATCAAATATTAAAAACGTTGTTATTAGCCAAACAGGGCTAATAGAAGTTAAATAAAATTATGTTGAATTCTAAATTCAATCAAAGTTTTACTTTAGTTGAAGTTTTGATTTCAATGGCAATTATTAGTATAGGAGCTATTGGAGCGTTTCTTGCTATCCAAAATGGCGTTGCTCAAACTACTTTTTCTTCTTCTCGAAGCACTGCTGCTTATTTAGCCCAAGAAGGCATTGAAATAGTAAGAAATATAAGAGATACAAATTATCTTAGGGATCGTTATAAATACCCTGGCGAAGCTCAAATACCTTGGGATGATGGCATTCCGGCAGGAAATTGTCTTGAAGTAGATTATCAAAGCAAAAAACTCTTAACTTGTGGACGGGACTCAGAAGGAAAATTAGGAAGATATTTAAACATTGACCAAGATGGTTTTTATAGCTATTTTTTAGGCAAAAAAACACCGTTTAAAAGAAAAATCGAAATCCAAAAAACTGATAATTCTCAAATTAAAATAATGGTAACAGTAGAATGGGAAGAAAGAGGAAAATCTTATAACTTTGTTTTACAAGGGAACATTTATAATGTTCGCTCGTTTTAAAATTATGAACAATAAATCCTTTACTTTAGTTGAATTATTAGTAAGTATAGCCATTTTTTCGATAATTATTACTATTTTAGGTAATATTTTTGTTTCAGCTTCTAAAACTCAAACAATAAATCTCGAGGTTAATGAACTTTTAAGTCAGAGCAATTATTTAATGGAATATGTAAGCCGAGCATTAAGAATGGCAAAAAAAGATTTAGGAGGAGAGTGTATTTCCCCAAAATTAAATTATAAAAAAACGAACTCAAGAATTTTAGAAGGAAGAATTTATCTTGGACCAGGCATTGCTTTTATGAATTATGAAGGAAGGTGTCAAGAGATTTTTTTAGACGAAGAAACATCTCAATTAATGGAATCGAAAGACAAATCTTCTCCTCTGTCTCTTACTTCTAATAAGTTTGAGGTAACTTCTTTTAATATTGGTCCAGAAGAAAGTTGGAGTCAGGATGATTTAAAACAACCAAGGGTTACTTTTTCTTTTCAAATAAAAACAAAAGACAATTTGGGAAATCAAGAATTTAAAATGCAATTTCAGACTACTCTTTCTCAAAGAAATTTGGATATAAAAGAATAACTTTATGAAAAAAAATTCAGAAAAAAGTATTGCTTCTTTTTTAGCTATAACAGTTGTTAGTATTCTTTTAGCTATGGTCGTGGGTATTATGCCAATTTTAATTACTCAAATTAAAATGGTTACGGGGAAAGAAGAATCAACGCTTGCTTTTTATGCTGCTGATACTGGAGCAGAAAGAGTTTTAGAAGCAATTGAAGTGGGATACGATTATTATCATTATCCCTCAAGTTATGGACAGTGTATAGATGTTAGTGGAAAAAAGGGATGCGATTATTCAGTCTGTCAACCAGTTATTACTTTTAATGACACTTTTAATTGCGGTCTTCCTTCAAAATGTCAAGGAAGTAGCGATTGTATTTGTCCCATTGATAAATGTGTTGGTTTTAACTATTATGATTATCCTTCAACTGGAAGATGCGAAGGAGGACAGTGTTTTAATTGTTTACCCACTGTTTTAACTAATGATTCAAGGTGCAATTATAATCAATCGAATCCTCCAAGTTGCGAGAAAAATGAAGATTGCTCCTGTCCAAAGAATCAATGTATAGGTCTTGATCCAAGCGCTATTATTTCTTCCTGGGAAACACCATATTTTGACAAATTTGCCAATGGAGCAAGCTATAAGACTTATATTGAAAAATCTGCAGGAAAAGAAATAATTAAATCTATTGGTAGTTACGCAGAAACAAAAAGAGCCATTGAGTTTTCTCGATAGAATAAATATTGATAATAAAACCTTTCATAAATAAAATAATTTAACTCTAAATCCGACTTTCCTTATTAAAAGGGAATTTTTTGATATTTTTCTTAAATTATGTTAAAATAAAAAATAAATGCAAATTCGCGAATAGAATGAATTTTATCTTATTTTAAATTTGTAATTCGTGATTACTCTATTTATGACAAAACAAGAAATAATAAAGCAATACCAAATTCACGAAACTGATACTGGCTCAGCAGAAGTTCAAATTTCTCTTTTAACCGACGAAATTCAAAAATTGACTGAACATTTAAAACGTCACCCTAAAGATAATAATTCAAGACGTTCTCTCTTAAAAAAGGTAGCTCAAAGAAGGAAGCTTTTAAATTATTTAAAAAGAGAAAACGAGAAAAGATATAATGCTATTTTGAAAAAATTAAAATTATAATTTTTAGCAACGAACTTTATTAATTTTTTTTTAAAATTTAAAATTATAGTATGGCCGTTATTAAACATCCAGAGCAAAGAGTAGGGGTATTTATTGATGTTGAAAATCTTTATTATTCAGCAAAAAACCTTTTTCGAGCAAGAGTGAATTTTAAACAAATCTTAAAAGATACCGTTGGAGAACGTAAACTAATAAGAGCTATTGCTTATGTTATTCGAACAGAAAGCGGAGAAGAACAAATATTTTTTGAGGCTTTAACGCATTTAGGGATTGAAACTAAAATAAAAGATCTCCAAATTTATAATAGTTTTAAAAAAGCGGATTGGGACGTTGGAATTACAGTAGATGCTATTAAGATCGCTCCTTCGCTGGATGTAATTTTGCTTTTATCTGGTGATGGAGATTTTATTCCTCTTGTTGAATATTTAAAAAATCATGGTAAACAAGTTGAAATAGCTGCTTTTTCCAAAAGCACATCTTCAAAATTAAAAGAAGTAGCCGATGATTTTTTTGATATCGGAAAATCAAAGAAATATCTTTTAAGAAAACCAACAACCAACAACCAATAACTTTTATGCTTTACAAAACTCAATTTGCCGGTCGTGAATTAAAAATCGAAACTAATTTTTTAGCCTCTCAAGCCTCAGGTGCAGTTTTAGTTTCTTTTGGTAAAACTGTAGTTCTTGGAACGGCAATGATGGGAAACGAAGACATTGAAGCTGATTTTTTACCTTTAACAGTTGATTATGAAGAAAGATTTTATGCAGCTGGAAGAATTAGCGGTTCAAGATATTTACGAAGAGAAGGAAAACCGAGCGAAGAAGCAACATTACTTGCAAGAATGGTTGATAGAGCTATTCGTCCTTATTTTCCCAAAAATTTAAGACGAGAGGTGCAAATTATTTTAACAGTTTTCGCTTTTGATGAAGAAAACGATCCCGAATT
>ERZ795046.1380-NODE-1380-length-24887-cov-14.552392_pt1 | contig 24887 bp, 29 predicted proteins | sample MGYA00375130_ERZ795046 | MGnify/ENA primary metagenome ERZ795046 (study PRJEB30175, sample SAMN05720202) | activated sludge metagenome | isolation source: anaerobic digester from wastewater treatment plant | place: Japan | collected 2015-05-15 ...
CCTCCCGTGAAACTGGTTAGGCAAGTGTTTGACGCGTCTAACCAATCTACGAGTCTATTCCATGTTTTTCTTGTAACTATACCCCTATTGTCAATCCACGCCATTATGCACTCTCCACGCTTACACAGAATTCGCCATTAGCTCCAATAGCATTTTCTATTCCACCACGTCCCAAATAGATCCTAAATGGCGGAGACAACGTTATGCCAGTTGAAATAGTACTCCCATCGCTCTTTTTTACAACTGCAACAGTTTCACTGCCTAAAAGCGGCGGAGAATCAGAGTAAACCTCTATAGTGGAGTCTTCGAATGTTGGCGTATCCCCAAAAATTACGCATTGAACAACATCAAGCCTGAAAATGTCTGTGGGGAACTGCGTGTTATCCGTGGTAAGGCCTGGTATCTGTTGGTTATCGCCATACAGTGCCCCTCCACAGGCTTGCGCCCACTCTACATAGCCCCAGCGCTCTCCTTCTGCTGTCGTTATCTTGACCAGATTACCCTCTCTTACACCGCCAGTGGCAAACCCACGGCACGCTAAATTGTCCAACGGAGAAACAAAATGCAAATTATCAGGCAGTGGGAATCCCTCACCACCACCAGCGAGATAACTAACTGGGAAGTAGGTGTTTGTATTTGGATCATATCCTAGAGTCATGTGTGTGTCATGCGCCAAGCTCAGTTTCCACCTATTCCAGCCAACGTTTTCGGCTGAGACAACGCTCCTTGAGCACAGTGTCTTTGGCGTTTTACCACTCTGGACAAACCGCTTTAGCTCAATAATGCAGCTCGAGCTATCCCAGGTGACGGTATACCAACCGCCATCGTAATTCCGCCCAACAGTAATCGCTGGGATCCAAAATCTCTGTTTCCTAAACCTAGGGGTCCAGGCCATCCCCTGGCCAACCCTCATGCAACATAGCCCTTCACTGTTGCGTAACACCCAGTCTGCCCCAAAAACTCTTGTTGCACGATCCCTATTGTGAGACCAACTCGGCGGGTTGCCCCACAACATGAACTCATGTTTCCCCTCAGCTATATCCTCAAGCCATCCTCGAGAATTCGGGGAATTCCACCAATACATATATGTGCCCAAATTATTCACAGCATCATCCACAGCGATTATATCAGTGCTTGTTATATCGCATCTTATGCCAGCACCTATTCCAGTCGTGAGATACCACTGCGGCACTTCAGTGTGCAATATCGGATTTGGTAGCTGATTGAAAATAGTCTTGGTTGTCAGTTGGTACAGGCTTGGTTGGTCAACCCTCGTAAAGTAGTAACGTGGCGGGTCTGGGCTTTCATTCTTGGCGCCTTTATCGACAGCAATCGTTATCCCAGCAATAACCTGTGACAGGTGTTTATGCGCCTCAAATATGTCAAATGGCTCGTAAGAATCACATGCGGTATTGGCACACGCCGGCTCAAACTCGCTTATCTTAGACGCCTGATAATACTCGATTTGGTCATTCACAAGACGCCAATCATGAATCTTTTCACAATACCAACACCTGCCATCTTTATCAATCGCCCAACCATCGCGCTCTATGTTTTCACCTTCCTCTTTAGTCGGGTCAGTTAGACGTCTCAGATAATTACAGTCTTTATTCATGACTGGGACCGCATGCTTGCATGGTTTCGGCTTCTCTTGGTCATTTAGCCACTCAACCCATCTCTCGACATGCGCAGAGACTGTTATCATCTGCTCAATCCACCTCGGGGGATCTGCGCCCTCTCTGTAGACGCGGCATTGGACAACATCTAATGTGGCATACCCATCCTCTCGGATATTGTAGTTCCCCGCATCTGCGCTTGTCTCTATTACAACGCCGTATGTTGTGCCGCGTTGCACAAACCCGCAAATACGAGTAATAACGAGCTGGACGTTGTAATGTGCAAGCGACGCTGGCTCAAAGACTATCACGTCGCCAACTTGCACAGCACCCATTTTTACGCCATACGCATACCAGCCAAACTCGGTCGGTACTCGGAACCCATAGATTGGATAGTTATAAGCTGTATTATTTGGTGCAGATAAAATCCACCGCTTGTCACCAACCCGCTCTATGGTAAATTGAAAGAAATCACTAAAATTGAGGCTCCTCACCCCGTTGAAAAGACTGTGATTCCACCCCAATGCGTCTACCCACAGCAGCATGCCTGTATGCAAAAAGTGCTGATACCACAGCAGCCAGTGCATGCGCCTAAGCTTCGACAGAGAAACACATCTATCTGGGTCAATTGACCTGAACTCGACACCACCAAATGGTTCTACAGGATTATGAGATGATTTTAGTGAGCAGCCATTGCAGGCAGTAGGGCATTTAGGGACCGCATCCTCTGGAAGCCACTGAGCACTAGCCCCAGCAGGTTCATAGGTGTCAACCTTCAGCGATTCTTTTTCCGCATCGTCGTATAATAGCCCTTTATTTACTATCCAGCCCATCAGTCATACACTATCCCAAGATTGATCGTTAATTCCGATGAAATCGCTGGGACAAATCGCCCAGTTATGCGGCATCCATTGTAGTTTTTTGTCGACAGGGCAGCTCCAAGAACATAATACCTATCACCATAATAGCGTTTATCAGTGTAAACGATAATTTCTGTGCCGTCATGATATTTCGCATATTTGCCTTCTTCCGTCACAATGCGGAATTTCGTGATATTGTCGACCTGAGAATATTTCTCGATTAGCAAAAAATTGCCGCTAAATGACATACTTCAAATCCCCCACGCCTATAGTTCCCCTAAACTCAAGCTCAACGCCCTCTGGCTTGTCGAGTAGCGCTTGCGAGAGAGAATATTCCGTATAGCACTCATCGATGTTCACGCTCATCTGCTTTATTGCCCAGTAATTCTTTCCTATTGAATCACCAAAATTGATTGCCAATCTATCTCCAGGGTTCATCACAGTGTCAATATATGGGATTTTTATTGTTATTTCCTCCCTGCTACCATTTGCGGTTGATATGAGAGAATAAGTGTTATCAGCATACCATCTCAATAGACTTGTCGAATCATATATGGCACTTGCATTGTACCACTGCTGCAGGGTAAACCCAAGATTCGCCATCAACCACTGAAAATAGTTGCCATGCGAAGAAATTCTTGTCGCGTCAAGCGTGAATAGCACCGTCGTTTCATTGGTTTCCTCACCGCTCACTGTTGCAGAAAACATCAGAGCGCCACAATTCAGCCCATAACTATATGCATCCTGGTAATAGTAAGATGATAGCTGCGGCATTTTTAGGATAAAGTCATATTTATCACTCGGCGACAAATCATACTGAAGCGTGTCAACACAAGCCATATCTACGCCGGCACTGCTATAGTACGACGCAAGCAGGCCAGGCATAACAAGCATTTTCGCATCTTTTCGCTCAATGACATAAGGGTTGTAATTTGGACTATTTGGGTCAGTCATCGTAAGAGGAATCCTATATACAGCCCTGATCCCAGTCTTCACAAGTAGCGTTACTGCAATCATCGGCATGGTAAACAGATAATACGTAGACCCGCCAATTGTTACCTTATTGATTGTTGGCGTAATGGCGTCTGACTCCAGAGTTATCTCGCCAAGCGTTTGGTCGACAGATACGCGGTCTATATTAGTCACGCATTTGTTGCCCTTGCTATCGACAGAAATGACTGCTGCTGACAAGCCAAACTGGTAATTATCTGTTACCTTGAACGACTCAACAATCTCTGCACCGCTCAGCCACGACGGTAATCTCAACCTTAGCTTATTGTCACCACGCATGCAGAAGTTGAAAAACCCGAGCCAGGGCATAGCAGTAAACATAGAATAGAGCTTTTGCACCAATACAAATTGGAACTCCCCATGCCCCTCATAAGTTTGATTGGAAAACAGAAAGTCCACGTCACCATTGTTCTCAACCAAGAACTGCCTAGCCTGCACCCATAGATCCCACAAGCTCTCGTCCTCGTATGAAACATTTGAAACATTCATGAGGTTGTACTTTTGCGGGTTATCAAACATTGCCATCATCCACTCTGGCGGCACAGGTATAGCAAGATCAATTGTCCCGCCCTCACGTATCAAACAGGCTTTTAGCAATGATCTTATAAGCTCTTTATTTTGCGGCCATGGGACAGCAGGCTGGGTCTTGTCATAAACGATCTCGAGCCCCATAACAAGCAGATTCGTTTTCTCGTTTTTGCGGCCGGTATCGTTTTCAATGACATCGACAGGCACATAGGCCCAGTTCGTCAACGTTATTGGCGTAACAATGTTATCCGACACAACCTCTATAGCGTCGTATGTTGGTTTCGTCGTTTTATAGCTCTCAACGATTTCGAGAGTGTTCGGCGATGGAGCACCCCAAAAAACAAATGAGTGGCCGCGATCCTGGGCTATTGCTTGTGACGACGGTACAAGCTCTGCTGTGCCATTGCTCAAGAATCTCTCATAAAACCCCTCTATCCCAGCCAATGATGCCAGAAAAGTCAGGACTTCAGCAACCGTTTTGTCGTTCACACTCGTATTGATGAGAACCGGCAGCGACACACCAAATGTAATCCAGTTGCCGGTCTGATCCTGAGAGGGGATTTCAGCGCTTACTGTCGGCCCGTATGTATCACTAAGATATGTATTTTTCGCTCTTTCAACAACATTTCTCAACCCAACCACATTTATAGACAGTGATTCATTAGACATTTTCCTGACGAGATTGGCGACATCATTGGCGAAAAACTCAATATATTTGTATGGTCTTATCCGTGTCGGGCTTCCAGATACAATTACTCCAGTCCCATCTGAACTAATTATCCTAGTAAGACTATCTCCGATTGGCCTATTAGCTATCTGGGCAAAAGGCGATTGTGCGACGAGATAGATAACGCCCTTTTCGTAATCATACTCGAAATTCACGATTTTGCCGACAAATACAAGGCTTGAGCCGATATAGCATTTGATCAAACGCTTACGCTGATCACCAAAGTACAGAGTGCCAGCAGAGATCGAAAACAGGTTTGTCGCTGTACCATAGGGATAATATGCAAACTTTGCGGTAGTCCCAAGCTCGCCTCTTTTGAGCTCTATTAGCCCAATATACTGCGACACATCGGCATAATAACCGTTATTTTGCTCTATGTACACAGTGCAGGATGGTTTGGATATAATCATATAATGCCACCCTCCACAGTCTCGTTACCGATAACAGTATCCAACCTAACTGTAGTTGCGGGACCTGGATAATATCTCGCTGGCACAGCACTATCCTTTATCGGCTCTATAGTTATGGTAACCTCATCAGGCGCACCAACAGTATATAACGCAGACGGGACAGAGATTGTGCCGGCATAACCAGTGTTCAGGTAAATCCCAGCATTGAACGACGATAACCCAACTCCAGTTATTTCAATATAGTCAAACCCATCATAAACCACATTAGCTGTGTAATAACGCGGTGTTGGAACAATAACAGAATCCTTTTGTGCAACTCTTGGCAAGTGCAACCCGTAACTGCCAAATCCATAAGCGACATAATTGCCACTGGTCGTAATTGTGGATGAGTTGTTTTGCCCAGCAGCAACAACTTCTCCAGTCTCAGTCGAAAAAACCGCCACAGTATTCCCGTCAGACGAATAAACAATTTCCTGCTCATCGTTTTGGTAGACCCACTGGATCCTCTGGTCTTGAAGCTCAATATGCTCAATGCCATTGTCCGAAATAGAACTTACACTAAACTGCCTATATGTACTCTCGCCCTCGAGCTTGTAACGTATAACGGAGGATTCTTCTTCTTCTGGTTCTGGTGATTCTGGTTCTGGTGATTCTGGTTCTGGTGATTCTGGTTCTGGTGATTCTGGTGTCGTTGGATTACTGATAGAATCAAAGTCTATATCATAGATAGTATATGCAGAAGCGCTAAAATTTCTACCTGGGTTAGAAAGCAAGCCAAACGTACCGAAAAAGTCAAATGCTGCAAAATCTGGGTCGAAATCGTGATATAAATACAGATCCCCTGTTTGTTGAGAGGACAGGTACATTGTGGCGATCGCGCCATTTGTGTAAGTTGTTTCTGGAATACCAAGCAACACATTAGCAGGCAGCATACAGATTGAAATCCCACTCTGCATTGGGACATAAACAGTCCTAACCATTCTCATATCATGCCAATTACCGCTGCCGTCCGAAATCTGTACATCTGTTGTGTCGTATGGCACCATAAAGAAAATTCTTTTTGGCAGAAATGAGTGGTAAAGCGGATCGACAAACGGCGGCACATTGCTCTTTTGAAATGCCCACACACTTGGCTTGTTCAATGTGCCAACAAATTCCGCAACCTTACAAGGACTTTTGTGCACCGACTGCAAATAACCATCGTTGTAAATCGCCACAAATACATGCGGAATATCACAGTCGACAAAAATCCTGTTGTTATCAACCCAATAAAACAGGTCCCTATCAAGCTGCGTAAACCCCATTGGCACAACGCTAAACATTCAGCATCTCCTCCACTCTCATTGTCAGGTGCAGTGGGATAAGACACATTGTCGTCGTTACGCCGCTCGGGCTTGATTGGAAACTTTGAGACGGAACAGTCCTATAATATACAACAAAAAGCCCAGCGTAGCCATTGGGGACATTCGCGCTACTATATGACTTGTTTCGCGTTGTAATATTTGACCAACCATTGAATAAATTGCCAGCGTTCCAAGTTGTCCTCCCGTAAAAGCTCGGCGTTACATAGATATCATTGCCAGACTTTTGAACTTCAAATTCAAATAACGACGGCGAATCTGTTACAACAGTATTTGGCGAATATGACGTACTGAACTGCACATCACCTACATACATCCCAATGGGGTAAACCCACTCAACAATTCGGTTGGCATTAGCGACGAAGAAATAAAACCTCCTTCTAATGCCTATTGTACCAGTCGCAGCCGCCCTGTCAGAAACAAATGAGTCTGTATATTCGAACCTAACAATAGACACCTGTGGCAATTTGCTTATTGGGACATCGCAGTGAATAGCCATGTTTGCGTCTCTCGGGAATCTTTCGTTTGTGTATGTCGCCTTGTAGTTAAAGTTAGATGATAGTGCTGGCACAGTAGCATTTAGATCTGTCACAATATAAGGCCCAACATTTGGAGATTGTGCTTGCGTTGTTCCAACAGGTACATAGTTGTTTGGATAACTCGGATCTGCCTCATCCCAATATGTAGACCCGTTATTGAACGCCTTTATGACCCACTTCAGTTCTTTGTTTCGGATAACTGTTTTCACAAACGGCAATGTCCTATACTGCCGCCCGTAATACTTCATGTATTCGGTGAGTGACTGAGCATTCATGTAAGAGCCGAAATGGCGGGTGTATGCTACCTCGCACAAAAGATCCACAAAATTCTCGTGAAAATACAGAATGCCGCGCGATTGATCGTAAACGACGTAGCTCGGTGAGATTGGTGCCCCAAGCGGCTTGACTGGTATTGGCGAACTTCCGACACTAACACTAAGAGTGTTAATATCTGCTACATAATCAAGCCTACAAACGCCATTTACTGGGATAGTTCCGCTCTCGTAGAAGTTTCCCGTGTAAACGCCGTAATCCTTTATCTCTGGTGCTGGATAGCTATCATTCCAATTTAATATGCCAGGAAACCACATTACTCATCACCTCGTCTCTCGAATGTGTACCTTACAGAACAAATACCAGACCACCCACTTGCACCATTCACCCCGTATCTATTTACAGCTTGGTCTGTACCAGTGACCTCTGCCGCTATGAACCTTACATTACCAAAACTCTTCCACGACCCGCTGGAGCACCTTCTAATTTTCAGTTCCCCCTTATATTCCGTGTTCTGCAGCATGTTAGAAATAAGAGAGTTTATCATCGGCAAAACGACACTGTTGTAAACATCTATGTCATCATAATAATACTTGACAACCACCTCTATCTTTGCCGGATTTATTCCGGTTACCCTGCGTATGGAATAATAAGAGTTAACAGGCCAGTATTCGGTAAAGCGCAAAGACTGTGGCTCAATGCGGAGCGATTCTATTTTGCAGAAACACCCTGTTGGTGAGAGCTCTGTACTGCCAAATTGTATCTCATGACCCCTCATAGGCTACCTCCGCTAAACGCAGCCTTTGGAGTGCTGGCCCCGAAGTAGAAGTTCACCGTCGTGCCAGAGACCCGCGGTGTTCTTACGTCGTTCACCGCCTTTGTTGCCCTACCCTCAGCCTCTGCGATCAATTTCTCAACATCCCAGCCTTGAGACCGTGCAAATTCTCTCGCCGCAGCCTCCTTGTCAAAGCTTGACTCCACCTTGACTCGGAACGCCTCCAATAAACCAGTTGCCTTGGCTTTCTCGAGGACGGCGAAATAAGGTCTTGCTACCTTCTGGGCACGCTCTTCCGGATTAAGAACTGCCCACCAACGGCGCACGCCCTCTATTTGTTTTTGCGCCTCTCTGTCTATGTCTGCCAGTTCTTTGTTTCTCGCCTGTTCCTTAGCCCACGCTGCATCCTTGTAAGATTTGTCGCCAGTAAAGCGAGATTTGAGCCAGCCTAACAATTTCGCTATCTTGTCAACAAACAGCTCCTTCATGTAAACCCAAAAAGTCTGTGCTATTTGGATCATTCTAACAAACCCCTCAATAGCAAGCTCAGTTAGGTTCATAATCGGCCCTAAAATTGGGGCAAATAATCCAACAACAGCATCACCTATATTAGCTGCACTCTCTTGGATCTTGTACTGCTGCGTCCGTGTTTTGAATGCATCAAAGAAGCTATCTATTGCCCCCTCAGCCTCATCAGACACCTTGGCGATACCGCGCAATTTTTCGTCTATCTGGGAAATAACAGAGTTTATATCACTCCCAGTGACTTTAATGCCCATTGCGTTGGCAATTTGCTTGAACATTCTGATGTTTTCTGCGCCGGCCTTAGACAATGCAGTCAGGATTGTCTCGACATCAGAATAACCAGCCGTCGTGACGTCAAGAGCGAATCTATATCGAGCAATCGCCTCTTCTAAAGATCCTGTTTGTGCAGTTAATTTAAGTAGAGTGCCACGTATAGCTGAGATAGGCTCCGTAGCACCGTAGGACGTAGCAAACTCCAGAGCCGCAGCTCGTATCCTGGCATAATCATTTGGCCTGATAAGACCTCTAGAAGCAAATATATTGGCGACAGCCGCCTGGCGCCTTCCTGCCACACCCTCACGTAGCTGCCCCATAAACTGTTTGAACGCGGAGATAACAGCAGTAGTAACGCCAGCGACAGCAAGAAACTGGTGTGCAAGGCTACGTAGAGCAATGTGGGCCCCCTGAAACAAAAGAGACGTCCATCTGTTGCCATAATAATTTGTTCTTACAACCCTTTGTGTTGCATTTGCAGCAGCCGCCTGGCCTTGCCCAGCGGCACCTGGCAAATTAAGCGGGGGCTTCCCAAAAACTGGAGTAACATTAATCTTGAACGTCCTGCTGAGAAGCTGTCTGCGAATCGTTGCGAACGATGTATTCGACAGTGCCGCGTCAACCTTCATCTTCAGGTTGGCTTTTGCAGCATACGCAGACAGTGCTTTTTTTGACTGCTGCGAAATGGTTGGAATAATATCAACCTTGTAAGATTTAGACGCTAGCGCCGATTTGAGTTGTGATAAGGCTTCACTTGTGTTAATCTGGGATAGCTTTATCCTAATGCCATAAGTACGATTAACAAGTTGGGTAAGCCTGCGGTTGATCTCTGCTATTCCGCTGATGATCTTCTCGTCATTTATGCCTAATATGATCTCATAATCAGCATTAGCCATCAGCCCGTCTCCTTACCCAATCTGGGACAATATTGTCTACATCGCTGAGCGTCTTCTCAAGCTGCATTGCTGATATTTCTTTTTTCAAATACCCTGTTACAAATTCAGGGACCCTACTGGCCCCCATATTCATCAGCACATCATGCTCTTCTAAGCTTATTTCATCCCTTTCAAGCCTCTCCTTCATGTCAAAATATGACACTCCAGCGCCAAGAGCCACCAATGCCACCTCAGCTATGTAGATATTTTTTTTTCTTGCTCTGGCTCTGTTGCCGGCTCAAAAATGGCGAGAAACACTGCAGAGAAGTCCTTTATTGTAAAGTCATCGTTGTCAATCAACGCCTTAGCCTCATCAATGCTTATCTCGCCTTTTGTCGCCAACGACAGAAATTCCGCGATTTCGCCGGCATGATCGATAAACGATTGCACTCCATCAGTCATAGACTTCGACAAAATGTCGGCAATCTCAAGCAACCGCTTTGAACGCTTCCCAAAGGCTAAGTCGTGAATAGTTACCTGCCGACCGCAAGTCAATGTAACCGTTTCCATCGAATCCTCCTGTAATTATCTGTTACGACAGAGCAACAGTAAGCAGAGAGTCTCCTGTAGTCTCGTATGTCACTGAAAACTCAGCAGGATTCGTTCCACTGACGTTTACCGTTGGGATAGACCCTGAAGACCGCCGACAGTTAGTGTAACTAATCGTCGGTGTAGCTGTGCTGGTAAATTTCCCGAATTTGAGCTCAATCGTTGCCGTATCTGGCGGAGAGGCCATCCCAGTGAGATCGCAGAATGAGATTTCAATAGAATGCTCCTCATTCTTCTCACCAATAATAATTGGCCCATCACAAGTATTGGTCTCTTTGATTAGCTCAATATTCGGACGGGCTGAAAACCCAGTAACCCCGCTAACTGTCGTACTGCCGATCTTAACTATTGGGCAAGCATAACCGTGTGCCATAATTTACCTCCTACATAAAATCACAATATGAAATAAGAAACTCGCCATGTTATTCACCCTCTCAAAACCAACCCAAGGGCTTCGTCGAAAACTTTTGTTCTCCCCTCACACTCATCAGCACTTATTGCATCATCTGTTTTTTCGACCTCAATAAGTGCACCATTTTGAAACAACGGCTCGAGAAAGCGATCCTCAATACTGCCACTAGAGTAAACCTGCAAATCCTCAGTATATCGCTCTCCATCATGCTTGTTTCTGACAAACACATAGCGTTTTCCAGTGGCAATTACCATCATCTCAAGGAATCTATCTCTTAAAACAAAGTACTTCATTTTTTGCCTCCATAGTATCTGCTTTTGAACTCTTTGCTAGCCAAAGCGCTCATCATAGCGCGCTTTCTCCTTCTCGTATACCACGGCGATCTGTCATACTTCTTCAAGGGGAATCTGTATGGGATTTTATCCATTTCGTAGTCACCTTCTTCACCAGAATAGGGCTCAATTGATTTCTGGACTATTCCTTGCGACATTGCCTTCATCCGCTCCATTGGCAACCCATACGACTGGAACGCGCCAATTAGCAAATCCCACAATGCCCTAAGCATAATTGGAGAATTCGTGATCTTTGGCCATGGTCTAATTTCTTGGTTTATCGCAAGCTTTTCGGAATCATAATGCCTAATAAACCTAACATCTCCCCGCACACCACGCATGTCGACCTTCGCTGTCCCCTTAGCATGCACGAAATCCGCCAATGTCCTACCTGTTTCCGTCCAAATATATGGCATCAACCCATAGTCAGCTTTTTTGAGAATTGTTCTCCGCCGCAATTTCGGCCATATCCCCTGAAACCGCCGCCACTCTTTTGCATACAGCGTGAGCACCCGTACTGGAACCTGCCTCAAATGCTTATCAAGTCTATATGACCTGGCAAAATCCCGAAAGCTCACTCTCTTGTCTCCCACTCAAGTGTGATATTGTAAATGCGACAGTAATCAAGCTCTTCTGCGAGAGAAACATCTATCCCAACAGAACTGTCACCACATCCGCCACCAGCCAAAAGCGCAGATACCATCCTCTTTACAATAGTCGAAATAACAGCCTCGGAGTCTATTTGCCCACGCTTACGTATAATAACAAAACACTGACCACGCCAACGGATAAATGCGTTTGGCGGGACAAATGTATCAACTCGAGCTGTGACAGGATACGGCGTCAAATATTGGATTGTTACATCACTAGCAACGCCACCTCTGTCTATTGCGTCAAAATCAACGCGTTGGAATAGATCACAACTCAACGAAAGTGTTTTTACCGCAGTCTCTGTATCATTAATAATTTGTAAAAAATCAATCATGCAAAATACCTCGCTATATAAGAGTTAATCTCTCTATTTTTCTTCTTTGTTGCAATTGTCATACCGTCCCAATCATCAATCCTGAGTCGCCCTGTGCGCAATGACACGAGTTCTTCAGAATGCTGCATCCTCTTAGCCTCATATAGCCTAAGCATGATCTGGTTGGCAAAGTACTCAGGCAACGACTCATAATAACGGAGAATGCATTCATCGACAATAAGTTGTTTGAGAACGAACGGGCAACTCGCCGTCTGATTATCCCCAAATACGACATCAAGAACATAAATCCCTGGCTGCAAAATCTGGTTGTTCGGCTTGTCAATTATTGACTCTGGAGTAACAATCTGGTCGCCATATGTGTACTCGCCATTTGCATCCTTATCACCAGCCATAAACAGAATATATGACGACCATTCGCCAGTTAGTGGCCTAGGTAAAATCCATTTACCAGAGTTATCAACTTGGAGCCTATCCGTATCCAAAACAACGCCATTAGCTCGTCTTAGCAGGTTAACATAAGGCTGCGGCAAATAACCAAGCACATACTGCGTTGCACTGTCAATAATATCCTGGCAATTAGAAAATTTGGAGAATGCATTTGGCCGCATCCCGTCTATTGGTGCAATAGCCTTACCAACATCAGTTACAGTTACAAGTTTTATCATAAAGGCCTCCCTGCTTTGTTGAACCCAAGCTCCTCAAGAGTCTTTAGCCTAGAATAATTATCGGCGAAAAGATCATCTATTCTCAACTTACCACTCCTTAGCAAATCAACCCTAATTGGACCAATGATTTTGCTCAAATCAGAATACGTTAGTTTTCTCAGATTTGCTATAGGATCGTTTTCAACTTGCATCGCGCCAGGAACATATGGGACCAATGCGCACCGACAATTCTTATGCTGCGGTGGAACCGGAACACCATCAGTACCAATGCCATTGCATACCCTGCCCACAAATGGGGCGCATTGAGAGCAAATACCCTCCATATTGTTGAGATGGATGTAGACATATTGAGCTGGTGCATATTGACTTGAAATGGCGCCAATCCCAACAGCTATGAGATAGCCAATAAATTCGTCAACACCACCATCAAGCGGAGAAGATGTTACGGCGCCAACCCTTGTGACATGCCCACCAACTTGTCCCGTGGCCCTAGCAATACCGCTAGACACCTCGCCAAGCTTTGAGAGGACATTCTCCGGAACGCCACTCTCAAGGATTTCAGAAATCTCGCCAATCGTTCTTTCTGTAACTCGGGATACAATTTCTGTTATCGCAGCATTTCCCAACCTAACTATTGTTTCGTCAATCTCGTAAAATATCTTGCCAGCCTCTATGACGGCATAGTAATAAGCATATCCTAAACTCATAATAGCAGCGACAATAAGAGAGATTATTGCCTTCCTGTATTCCTTTGCCTTCTCTGTGTCGCCATCACGTCTCGCATTGGCGTAAAGATCGATTACACTAGACAGCTCGTCATAGTATTTGCGCAGCTTAAGCTCTGCGTCAACCGCTTTGTCTCTTATTGTATTAGCGTAATCTAGCATGTCTCACCCACAATAGAAAAAACGGGGGCACGGCAGTTGCTATGCCCCCAATCCACCAACAATTACGCCTCCAGCACAACCTACGATGCTAGTCACCACCACCAGAACCAGAACCAGAATCAGAACCAGAAGAAGAATCCTCCGTCTTGCCCTTCGTCTTGGCCTTGAATTCGCAAATGCGATAGTTATTGGTTCCGTAATCAGGGATGTGGAACGCCCATTTCCCCTCAAAGAACCAAATCCTAGCACCAGACGCAGGATCAATGGCCTCATCCGATGGGCGCAGATAAACAGGATATGTCCCCCACCCGTAAGGATTGAAATCAATCTCCCAGGTGTGGACGTAATAGTTAACCGCGTTATCCATCAGGAGATAGCTGGTATACAGCTCAGTGACAGGGTCATACGGGCATTTATCCGACAGAAGTACCTGCAGGAACTGAATGCCGCCAGCGGTAAGCGTATTAGCTACAGCAAGCTGGTTCGACAGCTTATAAATATCCGGCCAAGCGCCTGTCGCCATCTTAGCAAAGATGTTCGGGTGGCAAATCAGGGAGAATCGAGAGCTAAGCAGTCGCCGCCCAGCAAGAGCTGTAGCTGCCTTTACAAGCTCATTAACAGAGAAGACATTGTCAGTATAATTTGAATTTTTCCCCGCTGGTTCCTGCGACGTATAAACGACCTTGCATGTCGTGCCAGTGATCTTTGCGATGAGGTCGTTCTCCATCGCATTGAGGAACTGATCAGCAACAGTACGGGCAACTAGTCCAAGTGGGTTGCCAGTAATGGAACCGGCATTCTTGGCGAAGCCCGTAAAGATCTCCTTGTCATCAACGAGCTTGAATTTATTAGCCGTCAGAGTTACCGTCTCAGTAACGGTCTTGACGAACGACGGAGCTACAGTGGCCAGTGGATCGGCATAATTCTTTGGTGTAAGCGACGGAGTACCAGTGCCATCTGGGTTAGCAGAAAGCCCAGCGAACTGCGTCACAACGATTTTGTCTGTCGGAGTAGCATCTGCCTGAACCGTCGCTGGTTGAACGCCAAACGACTCAAGCATGCGAGTGTACTGCTCAACATAAGTCGAGCCAAGTACGGAGAAAAGCTCAGGGACCGTGATACGTGGTCCAAGTGTAGAAGCCATTGTATTACCTCCCAGCTAGTATTTTGTTACAACTGCCGCATTGTGGCATCACGCCATACTAGCCAGGTATCACACCTTGTGCCGCGGCAAACTTACCATACAATAATCACTGGTTATTATTCGCGCCAACAATAACTTTTGGCAACGAAACAACAGCCGACAAATCGACTCTGTTGCGAAGCTCATTCAGATAAGCGTTGAATTCCTGCTGTGATTTAGCCTCGGCAAGAGCAGTTATCAGCTGCCCATTCGACATTGTCCTAACGTCCTGTTGCACGAACTGCTGTTTTTGGTTCATTGTCACCTGCCCTAGAGTAGATTGAGCCGCTGTAGACTGTCTGGGTTTGGCAATAGCTTCTGCCAAATCCTCAATTGTCGCCCAAAAAGAATCCTTGTCGTCTATAGCGATCTTTTTAGCAAGGTCCTCAAGTTTTGACCTGTCAACAGTAAGATTTTTGCGCTCGAGAGCTGATACAATCTGGTCAATCGTATCTCTACGCATAACCTCGGTCTCGAGCTCGATAACCCTACGACGCAAAACCTCAAATTCTTCGGTCTGCTGCTGTTGAGGTTGCTGTGCCTGTTGCTCAGACCGTTTTAGCTCAGAAAGAGCCTTCTCGAGCTTTTTACGCTCTTCACGCTCCTTGCGCAAAGCGCTCATGAGCTTATCAACGTCCTCTTTCGTTGGACCACTTGCTGTTTCCTGGGCATCCGCCTGTTCTGTTGGTTGATCTTGGATAACGTTCTCTTCAGCCATAACTACCTCCTATCGTTGTTAGATTACACCAATCATGTTGTCATAATTCTTTATCATCGCAGCACCACCAAATGCGTTTTCATAGTCCTCATTGGCTTGTGCTGTTTTTTCTGGTACCTCATCAGGGTTGAAGTACCGGCGAGCCGTCTCGAAGTCCACCAACTTATACTCCACCGCCCTACGCCATGCCTCTACGTCCTGAGTTGTAATTTGCGCTGAGACATCTGTTTCATAGCGCGCATCGAGCGAATACATTTGGAACGCCTCGTCCTTTGAAACGCCATAGCGCATTGCTAACAGAAGGCTAAGTGCCTCTTTCATCCCATCAGTAATTTCCGCTCTTATTCGAGAAGCCACATTTCGAAGCGCTGCATATCGCACCGCGGCAGACCCAGCGGCAGACCCAGCAATACCAGTGTCAAAACGCACAATATCAGGAGGCAAGCCACAGAGAATAGCAGCACGATAAAGCATTTTGTCCGAAATGGCGTCGATGTCAGCTATTTTAGACTGCGGAGTAATCCACTGCGCATTCGCTTGAGGATTTGACATTGAAATAACATGCGCTGGAGACAGTGTAACATCGTCGCTTTCTGCGCCTGTAATAACGAGAGTTGAGAAGCTTTGCAAATGCGACAGAACAGTAACGTCATTTACGTACATCGTCGCCAAAATAGACAGTGAAACAGCAGGGAAAGTAACTGGGATTGGGTAGTCTGAGTTTGATCCAACATTAGGCGACCGCACAAAGACTGCTGGCACAACTCCTAGGTCATTTGCCTGATCAAGGACAACAACTCCGTCGTTTATCTCAAGAATTCTTTCGGTGTCATAAACAGCGCTCCACTGAGATACGGTGCCACGCCAATCAGCCTTCAGATATAGCAACTCGCCAGTTATCGGGTTTGTTTTTGTCTCTGCGAATGGGGGAATCCTCCAGAACCTCATTCTGCCGGTTTCGTCGATAAATGGCCTAACAAACGCTCGCCCATAAATCAAAATGTCATTGACAACAGCGCCCCACAGCTTATTCCACTCTTCAGAACGGACGATATTATTGAGGGCTGAGACATCATCTGCAGACAACTGATCAGATGTAACCGTAAAGCTCTTTCTCACATCATAAGCGGCACCACGGATAATCGACGCAATTGGTGTGACCAAATCAATGACGACGAATTTAGAAAACAGGTATGAGTAAGCTGTTTGATATTCCTTCGAATACAGCTCTTGCAGCGTTATTTCCTTCTCAACTATCCGCCTAATTGTTTCAAGAATGCCTGGGTACATTCACGCCTCCTAAAACCTGAAAAAATCTCTCAACGAGATACCACCGCGAGCAACATTTCTCTCAACCTCGCTCGACAGTCTAACGCAAGCCAACATGGCAGCGCAAGCCAAATCGTCCTTTTCACCACCTACCCGAACTTTCCCCCTGTCGTCAATCTCCATGCCAAAATTAGCAAGAGATTCAATCAATGCCGTTGCCTTCTCGGGTGGCAGATCTAGAGAAATTGCAGCAGACTCGAACCTGCTTGCTAACAAATTTGTCATTGACATTTTAGTGTCATGAGTAAAACTTATTCCATCCACTCTGCGACCACGAAACAACCTCTGCAATTCATCATACATGAAAGTTCCTATTCCTGTTCTGTCGATAATAATGTCTGCAGAATAAGTCTTCGCAAGTTTCGTTATTCTAGACATCTGCGTAGCCAAATCGGCACCTACAATCTCCTCGCAATCACACAAAACAATCTTGCCGCTATCGTCCTTATACCCAACAACAATAGCTGTTGCGTCATGATACCGTGCTGGGTCAATAGCAATGACATGACGAGAAGCTCTTTTGCCATGTGGCGCACCAACAGCTTGTGTTATCTGTGACAGAGGGAATGGCCTTGAGTCTTCGTCGTCAAGCCACTGCGCCATAATCTCGGATAGAAACATCCGCCTAGGCATAATATTCTGCAGGTCTTTTATAGCACCAGCCATAAGCGGGTTGCAACTCGTTGGGAGATTTAGTGCGACGCCCTGGACTCTACCTTCTCGAATGTCGAAAAACAGTTTTTTCACCCAGTTATCTCTGTCCTCGATATAGTTGCGAGGAGTCCCAGTTAGTATAGCTAATCCGTATCTGCCTGGCGACTTTAGCCGTGGTGTTAGTGATTCGTGCCATGCGACATAGCCACGCTGATCACGAGTGCATTCTGTGTATATCAGAAAATCGACACCCTCAGCGACCAAATTCTCTGGTTCAGCGGTTGACTTGAATTTTATCTGAATATCTCCAGGCCAATGCAGAATGTCAAGTTTAGAGTCATATCTCTGGTAATCTGAGGGCAATAGCTGGTAAAACCCGTGTCGCAAATCTGAGTACATAGCACGTCTTGGTGCGACAACCCAAATGTTCACCATCGGGTTTAGAACTATGCCTTCTCTGGCCCTTTCGTCGGCAATACGCAAGGCCATTTCTGCGACAAATTGCCTGGCAAAGACGTCCTTACCAGATCGAGCCCCACAGCAGAGCACACACAATTTTGTTTGTTCGCGGATCATTTGCTTGCGCAATTCCGACTGCCACGGCAAATATGACCAGCGTATCTTCCTCAAATCTTACCACCCTTTTCGAGAAGCAGCCTCTTAGATCTCGTAGTCCCAGTAGAGTCGACAATCTCAATGATCAAATGACCAGTAGAAATAGCAGTTAGGCGTTGTTTATGTAGCTGATCTATAGCTTTTTGGATAAAAGACTGCTTTGATTTCAGCACGTTTAGCTCTACCTTGCAAACATCCAAAACATCCTTGTCTTCTCCAGAGGTCCTGATCCTCTCGATAATGGCATCGTATTGCTGTGTGACCTTATCTAGCTGCTGCAACAGCTCTTCGAGAGAAATATTCTGGTAATCGACAGAAGAATCAGTTACAACCTTTCGTTTTCGCCCCATTGAACAACCCTTTAGGTAAATCTAAAAGCTCAGCTACAACATCGACGGCCTTGATACCATCAACTGTTTTCTTGCCAGATAAATAGCGCAAAATAAGGCCCTTGTTACTCATCTCGTCAAGGATTTCTATGGCCGTCTTTCTCCTTTCTAGCGGTGAAAAGTCGTCGTTTTTCGAGAGATATTCGTCAATGTCTTTTGCTTCTCCAAGACCTGCTCCACATGCAATGTCGACAGAACAACCCCTTCTCAAAAGCTCAATACCAAGCATAAGCATGGTTATTTTCTCAGCAGTGGTGTTGTCTGGACATAGGACAAACCTGTTTGTCATCGACACAAGATAGTCAATTTGCTCTCGTTTTGCATTCACCCCAAATGTTGCACATGCTGCAACAGCACTGGCCAAAGCGAGTGCGTCAAAACAGCCATCTACGACATAGAGAGATTCGCCATAATTAGGCCTAGACGCTACAAAAACAGCCCTCTTTCCAAATGTGACGTACCTTTTTGCGCCATAGTAGAACTGGAGCCCAACTGTTTTACCGTTGATTTGGCTCCTAAAAACTACAGCAGGCCCCTCATGCGCTTTATCAGGCCGGCTATCTCCAGGTAGTAAAGCTCCGACAGAAGAGCATTCTAGGATTGCATGGTATTCGACAGAGCGAAATTCCTTTGCGATCTCAAATGCTTTTTGCCGTCTTTCGACAGAGAAATAGAACTCATATTCGCTCATTGTTTCCTGTGTTTCCAGTCCAAGTTCTTTCATCGCCTGTTTTCTCCCTATCCGTTTCGCAAATGCGTACAACTCTACTGGGCCTCCGCCTTTTCCGCAGCCGTGACAATACCACACGTCCTTCTCTAAATCGCAAGAAAGTGAAGGGACGACATCGGAGTGAATCGGACAGAGGACTTTGAATTTCTTCTTTGAACTCGTCCCAAATCCAAGGATACCCAGTACATACTCCAAGTCTGGGGAGTTTTTCAATCGCCTCCTCAAGTTGTTTTTCGAACCTCCGGTATGCGTATCGAGTCCAGTTTCGGCAGAAAACCTTAGCAATACACATGCCAATACGACAGAGAGAAGCAAATTCTTCCCTGTCCTCTGTCGTGGGCAGGTTGTCTATGATAAATTTAACCAATTCCCGTAAGCTTTCTTCTGTCGTTGGTAGGTTTATTCCGTACCTATTCCTGAATTTTGGGACGACACGATTCAGGTAGTATGCTGAAAACTCAATCTTCTCTGTCGACAGAAGAGAATCTAACCGTTTTAGCAATTTCTTACCAAGAATTGTGCGTCTATCAACATTAGCCATCGACAGAGAAATACACAGTATATGGTGGATTTATTCTATGCCAACAGGCACCCAAATAGCACTCTGATAGACCCATAAGCGCATAATAATTAATAATAATAATAATAATAGCTAATAATAATAATAATAGCTAATAATAGTAATAATAGCTAATAGTAATAATAGCTAATAATAATAGCTAATAATAATAATAATAATAATAATTAATAGCTATGTACAGTGTACTGGAAGTAATATAGTAGGCTTATTTGCTAAAGGTAATCTACTGGTTGGTAATAATAGCTAATTAAGCATTTTCCTTAATGGAAAATGCTTTTATTTCTATAGTACTATCTATTGGCTAAAGAGATACTATCTACTGGTATTAATCTATCTACTGGTATAATACCGTATGGTACATACCCAATAGTAATACCATAGCGCTCTTTTATAGAGCGCTAGTGTAATACCATTTAGATTTGGGGGTAGATCGACCTGAGAAGGCCTCAGATTGGCATGGTAATTGCTAAAAGAATTCCCCCGAGAAAGGAGTTGCAAATGCTAACGGTAAAAACAGACGTCGCGGTAATGGATTACGGGGTTTATTCTGTCGATGAAGAGCTCGAGAGAATCGGGAACCAAACGCCGAAGTCCGTTATCAGGTATTCTGCAAAGACTGTGTCAGGAGGAAACACATACACCGAGGTAAACTCTCATGACCTAAGAAACGCCTTGGTCAAAATGAAACATCTTGGCGCAAAGGAGTTCCGTCTCGTCGCAATAAACGGGAATATCCAGTTGGTTTCCGAAGATGGCCAGTCCGCATGGGTTCACGAATTCTCGTACTCAAGGCAAAACAATATCGCTGTCATTCCGGTTGGAATAAAATTTGCTCCACTGTTTTATCTTGGAGGCAACGACCAATGAAAATTAGACCACTCAGGATTCTAATTTTTGCTATCAGGATTATCGCCCTAATGGCGTTATTGCCGCTTATGGCAGCTCTATTTCTTGCAATTTTCTTTGGCATGGTTTCTCTCTGTCGAATAGCAGGATGAAAGGGGAAAGCGATGATAAAGGCCTTTTTAGTTGCTATCAGTGTCGTAATAATTTCAGCGTATTTCGTTTGGGCAATCGGCAGGGCAATCGATATTGAATTCCAGGAGGCAGAAAATGCTTGTGAACTTTCTGAATAAAGTCGTTGATAAATGCGAAGTTATCACGTTTGAGAACAAAGATGACTGGGCAAAATTCCGCGCAGGAAAAATCACCGGTTCCAGTGCATGGTTGCTTGGGACTGGGCGTTTTGCCGAACTCCAGGAAACTATTTCCGACACATCAGAACGCGAGGATAGCATCGCCATGGAAATTGGGCGTGAGCTCGAGGCAATGGTTATCCGTCATGCTTGCCCAGACGCGGTCCATATTGGCGGTAGTGAGCTCGTAACACTTGTGTCGAAACGAAACCCAAACTGGATTGCAAACATTGATGGATTCGCTGTCATCGACGGAGAACTCGTGCTTATTGAGGCAAAAACAACGCTCGGCAAATGGAAAGACATTCCCGAGCGGTACTATTGGCAGGTCCAGTGGTACATGTTTCTAACTGGCGTGAAAAAGACCATTTTGAACGCTCTCGTTCTGTCGCGTAGAGAATTTCTCAGGTTTGAGATCGAGGCCGATCCGTCTGCCCAAAACGCATTTCTTGAAAACTACGCGGTTTTCGAGCGCGTTCTATCTGGAGAACTGAAGGTTGCGAAAAGTGTCGAGGATGCTGAGCCAGAGTTCGACAGGCAGCCGCTAAATCTCGAAGACGAAAAATCCGAACTTCTTGACGAATATGCTCAAATAACCGAGCAAATCAAAGCGTTAGAGCAGCGCCAATCAGCACTTCGGCAATCCATTCTGGAAATAGCACAAGGCGCCGGCAAATCGTTCCTTGTCGGTCGTAATGCGATTGCAAAGATCGCACGGCGAGAACAGCCAGTTTTCACCATCCCGCCAGAAGTGAAAGAGCAGTTCAAAACTGGGACAAAAGAAGTGCTATTTCTGTCGGTGGAGCGCAAAAAATGAATTCTTGGCAGGAGATTACAAAAGACCAAGAGTTCTGCACTTTGGTCGCAGAAGCACTATCCAAAGCGGCAATAAGCATTGACCCAAAGCGGTTTCTCTTGCAGTGTTATCCACTCGTCGAGAAACTATACTATGCCCCGCCGTTTCCGGATATTGACTCTGTGCTCGCCTCGATTTTGGGTGCTGCACAAATGGGACTGATCCCGTCCCCTATTTCTGAGATTTCTCACGTTTCCCTCATAAAACAGAAACGCTCTGATGGTCGAATCAGATGTGTCGTTTCCATAACTGAGTCTGGCTATATGGAGCTTATTTCGCGCAATTGCAAAAACGCGACTTACGGAACTGTTTATGAGGGCGATGTTTTCAAGGTGAAGACGGGAAAGGGCGGCGTTTTGGTGCACGAGCACGGGTCAGACGAGCCAATAACTGCCCGAAGAACCCCTGTTTTGGTTTATTCGGCTGGGTATTGCAATGACGAGCTGATTGCAGCTATTCTCCCAGCCCAAGATGGTGTAAAAAGTGCACTAGCTGCTCTATACAGAATCGTTTCTGGGCGTGGGGCAAATACTCAAATATCGTCTGCACGAGAAGCCGCTAAACCGACTGCTAAGAAGGTGCTTCTAGACGATGCAGAAGAACAAATCGTTATTTTCTGATGGAGGAGGTCGTATATGGTATCTTGTGAAGGGTGCATTTCATACACCATTTCTGACAAAACTGGGAAAACGATTTCGAAGTTTAGGACTGATAGGGAAGCAATCGAGTTCGCCCGAGGGCTTGTAAAACTTGGCACCTATGGCACGCTTCTTGTTATTGACGATCAGACGGATGAAATCATCGCTGAAATCACTCCAAAAAAAGACGAGGAGAAGTGAAATGAGGTATTATGTCCTCACTGAAGACGGCGAATTCCTGTATGAGGCGCACAGCCTTGATTCGGCCTTAGAGTACGCACACAGAGCATTAGAGCGCTATGATCCAAACACAGTGCTTATTCAGGACAATGCGACGAGCAAAGTGACAAAAGTGCACTTTAGTGATCTGTCGTTTTTGGTTGAAGGCCTCGAAGACGATGTCTGGGGGGATGGGCCAGAATGCTAGGCGTAGAACAGAGAATTGCACGCGCACTTGTTGACGGCGAAATTACAGTAAACAAGCTTCACGCCTCCGGAATCCGGCTCTACTATTTCCGAGAACGCATCCCGTCGCTAATCGTCTACTGCGCACACAAGGCATACTCTCATGGCTCTGAGATCAGCGGCGACACACTGTTATCACACGTCCTGGCGCTTGCAGATTCCTCTGGCCAACCAATTGAGCTGCCCGAGATAACCAGAGAGCTTTCCTCTGCCCCTGAGATCGCCATAGACGAAGCGATTAACATTTTGCGGTCGTCCTGCGTAGCGGAGGAAATCGACAGAATAGCGCGGCAAACAATTGAGAAAATCAGATCTGGGGAAGACGCTGATCAGGCAATAGAGCAGATGTGCTCCCAAGCACTTAAGGCAACCTCAAGCTCATTGTCGCTGAAAACAGATGTCGCGTCAGCAGCACAAATCACGCCAAGACCTTCAGCAGACGTCCTGATTAGGACCCAGTATGAACGGCTAAACTCGCTTGTTGGGGGATTTGCAAAATCACAGTTATCTCTCATTGTCGCCGCTACCGGATTCGGCAAAACCGCCTTTGCCCTTGGCCTTGCATCGTATTGGGCTATCAACGGCAAATCCGTGCTCTACATCGACCTGGAGCTGACACACGACATTATTGCTCAGCGCCTGGTCTCTCACGACAGATTGTTGCCCAGCGACGTGTGGCTAAACGCCAAGCGCTATGAGCAGATAAAACCAGAGATCGAACACTGGGAACAAACAGTGAAGCCAAAATACAAAAACATCACTGTCGTCTCTGGAGGTAGCCGTACTATCGCAGAGATCGACACAATAGTAGATTTTGTTGCCTCTGAGCGGCCAATCGACATTATTGTCGTCGACACAATAAACAAGGTCAGGGCTGGCAAACATGTAACCGATCAACTGCTTAATGACCGACTTGTAACCGACTCTCTTTGCAAAATTGCCCACAAATATGGTGCAGCCGTTATTGGCGTTGCCCAACCGACAAAAGCAGACGTGAAGTCCGACGAAATCGATCTCTATTCTGTCCGTGGGTCTGGGCACATCATTGAGTCGGCAAAACTTGTAATCTCGATTTGTGGCGACAGGGCAGAGAGACGCATTTCCACCATCTCTTTCGAGAACATCTCTGTCGTCAAGTGCACCTATGCTCGAGAAGGTGTGATCGACGCAGTGTTTTTCGGGCCTTATTACCGCCATGTCGAGATAGGCACACTATCATTCGAACTGATTTACAATGGAATTGTAGAAAAAGAGAGGACACTTTATGGCAAATCGCCTACGCAAGAGGCTTTCGAGGAAAAACGGCAGGCCGCGCGGTAGTCTGACGCGGCATAACAAAATAGTGAATGACTGTGTAAAAATGCTGAACGCAGTTGATATACCAGCATGGAGACTTGAGGCCAAAGCCGTTATGGTGTCGCCTGGTGTTTTTAGGGCACCTATTGAGCCTGGGCTACCTGATATTATCGCTGTTTCGCGCATGGGGAAATTCGTTGGGATTGAAGTCAAAACAGGCAAAAGCCAACTTTCCGAAGCGCAGAAGGAGGTCAGAAACAAAATTGAGAGATCTAATGGGCTGTTCTTCATAATCCACTCGAAACAAGATATTGAGGTGCTGATATGCGAATTGATTACGACATAATCGACATTTCGCCAAGAAAGACATTTTTCCTGGTCTCTGACAAGGACCACTCTTTCCCTTCGGTCCCATTTTGCACTTTCCGCGATATGGCCGAATTCATTGCAAGACGCTTGATTTATGGGTCGCCAGGGATTATCATCTACCGCTACCGCAAAATCCTTGGAGCTGAAACAGTGACATTCGTCTATGAGAATGCACTCATAGTGGTTATCAAAACACTGAAGAGGGT
>ERZ795046.1386-NODE-1386-length-24861-cov-12.573369_pt1 | contig 24861 bp, 21 predicted proteins | sample MGYA00375130_ERZ795046 | MGnify/ENA primary metagenome ERZ795046 (study PRJEB30175, sample SAMN05720202) | activated sludge metagenome | isolation source: anaerobic digester from wastewater treatment plant | place: Japan | collected 2015-05-15 ...
TCAATAAACACCCCATGCTGAAAAAATTAAGATCAGCATGGATCTTTTTCAAAAATCTGTAATCCTGTTTTGAGATATACAGATGAATACGGCTATCTCCATTTATTCTTTCGTATTTATTTCCATCCTCTGGACCAAAACAATATATCTTTTTTACTCTATTAGTATAAAGTTGTAAGATATACACAATAAGTCCAGAAATAGAGATGTTAAATTTCCTTGCAATATTTTCCAGTCTTTTTTTAATAGCAGAGTTAACCACAATATGTAACTCATGCTCAAAATTATAATTTTTTAAAATCTTACGAATATTATTCATAAAAAACCTCCTCTTAAAAAATTATTTTCTATATATTAATCACAAAATTTTTGAGAAAATCCTTTACAACTTTTAGAAAAAAATTAAAAATTTTGACACTTTTCTTAAATCGCTGAAAAATAAAATTATGCCAGTATTTTTGCTTGAATTATTTCAAGCATCCCTGCTGGAAGAATAAGAAGTAATATTATTTTAATCATTTTCAGCGATTGTGAATTTTTGTCAAAATTTTTTTTAAAAAAGGAATAAGATTATCTGATTTTTTTCAAAAAAACTAATCTTAGAAGAAATCTATTATTTTTATTGCCTAAAAATAAAATCATATTCATAAATTTAAAATTTACACTTTATTTATTTTTCATTTGACAAATTTTATTCTAATATGCTAAAATAAAATCAAAATTAGTACAAGGGGGAGGGGATGTCACAGCATTTAATTCAAAAAAATTATAGTTTTATAAAAAAACTTCCAGAATGGGCTAAAACATTTGCTATAAAATATTGCTCTAACACTTCCTCTACTTTTATTTTTCATGGAAATATAAGGGATTTTCTTCCACAAAGAACAGATGAGGATGAATTTAAGTTTGTTAAAATTCAGGACTATTTTGCAGATATCTTATTTGGTTATAAAGGAAGAATTATATGTTTTGATAGATCATCTGGTATCTCTTTTATAGAAAATCCATATCAGTCAGATGGTATTTCTACAAGGGAGGACTTTATAAGAATAGTGGGAAGTGATATATCAAAAACAGAAAAAACAAAAAAAATTTTAACAAAAAATCCAGTTCTTGCATTTGAAAACATAGAGAAATATTTTTATAAAAAGATACAACAAAATGAAAGAGTAGTTCTTATAATTGACTTTCCAGAAACTTTAATTCCAATAAGCCATGGGATATCCCCTGCAGAAGAAGATAGATTCTGCACTGTAACAATAAAGAAATGGGCTTATAATCCAGTTTTTATAAATAAAGATGTTACAATAATATTACTTGTTGAGAATCTTTCTGAATTAAATCAGACAATAGTAAAATGTCCAAATATCATAAAAATTCATATACCTATTCCAGATGAAGAGACAAGGGCTAATTTTTTAAGATATAAACTTAAAAAACAACAATTATATCTGGATGAGAGTATTTCAATTGAGACTGTTGCTAAGGTAACAGGTGGCTTAAACTTAGTAAATATAAATCAGATTATATCAGAAAGTTATCAGGAAAAAAAGAATATCTCCATGGAATATTTAAGATCAAGAAAAAAAGAATTGATCGAATCAGAATCGGTGGGTATGCTTGAAATAATAGAATCAGAGGCAAATCTTGATATGGTGAGTGGCCATGATTTTGTAAAAAAATCTTTAAAAATGGCTGCTGCAAATATAAAACAGGGAAGACTCGATGTTCTGCCAATGGGATATCTTATATCAGGTCCGGTTGGCACTGGCAAGAGTTATCTTGCTACCTGTTTTGCTGGTGAGATAGGTATTCCAGTTGTTAGAATGTTGAATTTTAGATCAAAATATGTAGGAGCAACAGAGAGTAACATTGAGAAAATCTTAAATATCTTAAAAGCTATGGCACCAGTAGGAGTGATGATCGATGAGGCTGATGCAGTTCTTGGGGATAGAAACCAGCAGGGAGATAGCGGGACATCCAATAGAGTCTTTGCTCAGATAGCCTCTTTTATGGGAAACACTGAATATAGAGGTAAAATAATATGGTTTTTAATAACATGTAGGCCAGATCTTATTCCAATTGATATAAAAAGACAGGGAAGATGTGAAGAACATTTTTCTTTATTTTATCCAGAGACTCCCAAAGATAGAGAGGCTCTTTTTTATCAGATGATAAAAAAATTAAAGATAAAAACAGATGTAATTTATAATGATGAATTATTCAGAAAACAAAAATACAATTATTCTGGTGCTGATATCGAGGCAATACTTGTAAGAGCAAAATTTATAGCAGCATCAGAAGGGATCGATATTGTCACAGAGCAGCACATTTTAGAGGCTATAGATAATTTTATTCCACCAGTATATCCTTATGAGGTAGAATTGCAAAATTTAGTCTCTGTTCTTGAATGTACTCATAAGGATATGATTCCTCAAAAATATGCTAGTATGCCAAAACAGAAGATTGCTGAAACAATAAGGCAATTAAAGGCAATATTAGGGGAAAATAATTAGTTTATTCATTATAACTATACATAATATATGATGACATAGGAACAGAATATTCGTATTTGCTATTTTCTTCATCTTCTATAAAAGAAGATAAAGGATAATCTATTGTGTTATTTAAATAAGTTGTGTTATTTTTATTAAAGTTATAGTAAATAGAAAATATAGCTCCACTTATAATCAATAACAATGCGGCTATTGCAGGTATAACAAATCTTTTAAAAGAATATTTTTTTTCTTTTGAAACTGGCTTACTAAATTTTATGTTAGAATTCATTGCAATTTTTAATTTTTGAAACTCTTCTTTTTTCTTTTGGCAAGAAGAGCATTTTTTTAAGTGATTTTTCAATAACTCTTTTTCTTCATTATTGAGTTCATTATCGAGTTCCATACTTATAAATAATTCAAATTTATTACAATCTTTCATAATTTTACCCCCTTTTTATTTAAAATATCCAGTAATTTTTTTCTTGCTCTTAATATTATAATTTTAACATTTTCTAATGATAATCCTAAAATGTTTGCTATTTCATTATAAGTTAAATTGTCATATTCAAGAAGTATTAAAGGAATTCTATATTTTTCTGGTAAATCTTTTAATGCCTCTTCTACTATTATTTTTAATTCAATATCCTCTTCCTCTTTTTTTGTCTTTTCAAAATATTTTAACTCTTTTTTCTTTCTTGTTCTATTTTTTCTAATATGATCTATTGATTTATTTAAGACAATTTTATATAAATAGGTATAGATTGAAGAGTTGTTTAAAAACTTTTCTTTTTTATTATAGTAATCTAAAAAACTCTCCTGTACTATATCCATTGCATCATCATAATTAAAAACTATTTTTTTTGAAACATTCACAAGTCTGTCCCTGTATTTATTCACAAAATCTTCAAAATCATTTTCTATCATACCAACATTATACATAATTTCTCCATACAACACAATTAAAAATAGAGGCTATCTTAAAAGATAGCCCCCTGTTATTACTACCATCTTTTGTTTTTATTTCTAAAATCTTTCATCTGATCTTTGTTCATTCTTTTCCTTTGCATTCTACCAAAATATAATCTTAGTTTGTCAAATTGCTCCTTTGTTAAAATCCCTTTGATATCAAGATCTCTTTTAATCATTAAAACCTCAATCTCTGCCATTATGCTATGTTTTTTTTCTACTAAGGATTTGATTTTTGCAATGTCTGGATTATCCTTAAGCATCTCTTCTCTTATTGAAAGCATCACCTTATCAACTTCGATCTGTTTAATTTCAATATTTTTTCTTGTCTCGTCTGTAAGATCGATTAGTTTCTTTACCTGATCATCTGTTAACCCTAATTGTGTTTTCATGTTTTGAATATTGAACATTCCCCAATCCTGTGGTGGATCTTTTGGCGGCTCTCCAAATCCCTGTGAAAAAATCTGAAAATAAAAGATAGACATTAATGCTACAATAAAAATTCTTTTCTTCATAATTAAAATCTCCTTATAAATGTTTTTAAAATTTTCATATATTAGTCGTAAAAAGAGTAAGAAAAGTTACATAATTTTTTTAAAAAGAGGCATTTTTATTTATAATCCACTGTAAGGCAATGCCAGTAGCAACAGCAACATTCAAAGAATTCTTATAACCATATATTGGTATGTGAATAATATAATCAGAGTTTTCTAAAATCTCTTTTGATAAACCAAATTCTTCATTTCCAACAATCAGTGCAAGAGGAAAAGAAAAATTTATATTCATAATTGGAATAGAATTATTGCATTTTTCAAGAGAGACTATTTTATAGCCTTGTTCTCTTAAATTTTTTATTGTGGTTATTGTATCAAAATTATAAGAATAATTTATAGGAGAATCTTTCATACTCTTTTTTATCTTATTATTTAGTTCTGGTATTGGTGTTATTCCACACATAATAACCTCTTCTAATCCAAAACATTCTGCTGTTCTTAGAATTGAGCCAACATTAAATGGAGAACGAATATTATCCAGTATTATTTTTACTTGAAATATTTTTTTATCATCATTATTATCAAAGGGGATATCTTCAACAAAAGGATTTATGCTTTTTAGTTTTTTAATTAAAACCTCCAATAATAGATCGAGGTTGTTTTTATATTCTAAAAGATCCTCTTTTTCATACTTCTTAAACCAATCTATTAAAGTGGAGACATTTTTATTTTCTCCGGTTAAAAGAGAGTGCTGAATAGAAAAAATTATCTTTTTTATTCGGTTCTCTTTATTTAGCTTAGTAAAATCCAATTCTGTAAACGACATATTAAATATTAAATAGATTATCTTTTGTTATACTTTTTGTTTTTTTATTTATTATTAAGACTGATAGATTAAGATTTAAATTTTCTTCTGGAATATTACATATATCAAGAATGGCATGATTTTTTTCAAGACATGCATTGTATAATTTTTCTAAAGAAGATAATCTTGCGATTTTTATTCTTGAAAAATTATATACCATATTTATTTTTTCAAGAGATACGATTTCAGCTTTATTTTCTTTTACAATATTATCAATTGATTCTGTAAAAAGCCACTGTTTATCTGTTTTTCTTGAATATTCTAAAATTAGAGATTCTGATTCATTGAGGTTTTCTCTATCAAACCAATAGGATGGAATAATAAATGCTAAAAAGCCATTAACTTTTAAAAAGCTTATAAATAAGGGAAGTTTTTCAAAAAGATCTTTATATTTTATCCCAATAAAAGAAAAGATAAAGTCGAATTTTTCTGTCCATTTTATATTATGTAAAGAATTAAAATTATAATTATAAACATAAAGATTTTTATTATTAATAATAGCAGAATGATATGTAAGCATTGAATAAAAATCATTCTCTGATAAGAAATTTCCTTCTTTAAATTTTTCAAGTAAGAATATAAAGGCTGGAGAATATTCATCTGAAATTTCTAAATAATTATTATAAGAGAGAGAGATTTTATTTTCTATTATATTTAAACTATTTTTATAGTCATTTATATTATAAATTTTTGAAAGATTTTCTTGATTGTAATTATTGTTTAATAACCCTCTTTCAAGATTAATTTTCATACCATCTCCTTTTGTTTTTTAAAAATTAACAAAAAAAGAGAAAAAAATCAATAAGAAAAATATGGTTATGTTGAATTTATTTTAAAATGTCACCTTATAATATGCAATCTTTTAATAAAGGGGTTGCAAATGTCAGAGGTGATAAAAATGGAAAAAAAAGCTCTAAAAAGATGTAAGATTTTAGAGATGGTAAAAATGAAGCAATTAACACAAGTTAAAGCCGCTAAACTTTTAGGTATAACCAAGAGACAAATGATAAGGAGTTAAAAGAAAGATTAGTAGAGACTATATTGTTAGAAAAGAGAATAAAATCTATCAGTTAGTAAAGGAACAGAAAATTAACATATGCCCCGGCAATAAGGTATTAGTTAAAACATGGCTTGATGGTTCTGTGCATATTTATAAGGACAAAGTAGAATTAAAATTCTATGAGGTAGATGAGAATGGCCATAAAATCCCATTTTCAAACTAAAAGGTGACATTTCTATTTATATGAAATAGGTGACATTTTAATTTTCTTGACACAAATTATTAAAAAAATAGTTGACAGATTATTATTTTAGTGATATTATGTGCATATGCACAAAAAGTTAGGTGTTTTTATATTTTGAAAAAATTTTTAATAATAATATATAATCAATAGGAGGAAGAAATGAAAATTTGTTTACCAACAAAAGGTGAAAAAGGTCTATCTGAAATTGTTTATGGACATTTTGGGAGTGCCCCATATTTTACAATTTATGACACAAATGAAAAGTCAATTCAAATAGTGCAAAATAATAATCAACATCATAATCATGGTGCTTGTCAACCATTAGATGTAATATCTAAATATAATGTCGAAGTAATTATTACGAACGGAATGGGAAAAAGAGCAGTCCAACTATTAAATAATAGCGGTATAAAGGTATATTTGTTAAATGGAAATACAGTTGAAGAAGCAGTAAAGAAATTCGAAGCAAATGAATTGACTGAATTAACTTATGAAAATGCCTGTGGCAATCATGGTTATGGTTGTCATTAATTTATTATATAATTTTATTTAACAGTATATTAACTTCAGTAGGCTAATTTTTAAAGCACTTTGTAAACAAGCATTTATTATGCGATTAAATAGAATTAGATTTCTGAATTAGTATTTTAGATTCAACAGCAATTATCTTATTTATTACAAAGTGCTTTTATTTTTATATTAAAATAATATTATTAATTATACTTTAAATTTTTTTATCTGTTCTTCGAGTTCTTTTATATTTATTGAGTTATGCTCGCCTAATTCTGTGAGGCTTATTACAGAATTTGAAATATCATTTATAGAATATGAAATTTCTGTAATAGCCTTGGATGTCTCTTCTGATAAATTTATTATAGAGGAGAAATTATTTGCTATATCGGTTACATTTTTAACGGTTTCATCGGAATAATTATCTATATTTTCGAATTTTTCTATTAATTCATTGAGTTTGAATGAAATCTCATTTGATTTTTTGTTTATACTATCAAATACATTAAAAATTTCTTTTATTGCATTATCAATAGTAGTTATAGAAATTATAATATCTTTTATTAATTTTCCAGTGTTATTTGCTACGTTTGAAGTATTTTCTATCTTAATTATAATATCTTTTAATGATTTATTTATATTTTTAGCATTTTCACCAGTAGTTTCTGCTAAATTTCTTATTTCATTAGCAACAACAGAAAATCCTTTACCATATTCTCCAGCATGAGCAGCCTCAATTGCGGCGTTCATAGCAAGCAGGTTAGTTTGAGATGCAACGTTATTTATTATTTTAATTAATTCCATTATAAAATTTATAGAATTAGCAATTTCTGTTATTGAACTAACGGTATTTGTCATACTTTCTTCACCTTTGGTTGCAAGATTTACCAACTGTTCAGACATTTTACTTTTCTCATTTACTAACTCATTTCCTTTTTTTATCTCTTCTATGGTGTTATTTATTATTTGATATGAATCATTAATTATTACAGACTCTTTTTTTATCTCTTCTTTTAAAAAAGTTAAGAATTTTTTTATTTTCTCTAAGGATTCGCCACTTGTCAATATAGATTGATTAAGTTTTATATTTTCATTTTTCATTGATTGAATTGTGGCATTGAATTCATTCATGGTTGCTGATAATTCTTCTGTATTTACAGAAAGAGTTGCTCCAATGGCAGTACTTTTTTCTGTAATGGTTATTAATTTTGAAATTATAACTACCAATTTATCTATAAATTTATTTATACTTATTGCAAGATTTTGAATTTCTCCTTCTGTTTTTATTTCGATCTTTTTTGTTAGGTCTCCTTCCCCTTCTGCAAGATCTTTGACTTTGTTTAACATATTATTTAAAGGTGTGATCAAAATTTGTTTAAAGAGAATTAAAGAGACGATTGTTATTGCTGTTAATAATATTATCAATTGTATTATTATACCAAATGTTTTACTTAATATTGCCTCATTAAAAACCTTATCAGAAAATATTACTTCAATACTTCCTATTTTTGTCTCATCTTTTTTTATCTCTTTTTTACTGTGTAAGAAGGCTTTTTCTATTATCTCTTTTGTGTTTTCAATATTTTTTATTTCTTTATCTTTTCTAAGGAAACAATGCTCTGTTGCTTTATCCTCTTCATCATATAAAAATATTGCCAGAACATTTTCATCCTGAAATTCAAATTTTATACTTCTTTCTATCTGTGGAGAATCTAAATTCCATAGAGGAAGAAGAAGGGTTTCAGATAATCTTTCGGTAAGTAGGATATTTGTCTCTTTCATATTTTTCTTAATACCGGTTATTTCAATGTTTATTATTATAAATCCTAATATTACCATTACCAGAGTAACGACTAATAAAAATATTAATAAAATTTTATTTGCAATAGATTTCATTTTTATTCCTCAAAGAAATATTATAATATGATATCTGTCCCTTTTTCTGTTTTCTTAAAAAGGGACAGATCTTATTTTTTATTATTTATTGATACTCTTTTTTAGATATTCTTTCTTTTTATCAATAAATTCTTTTGATTCTCTAACTTCTGCAACAGTGTTCCAGAATTTTTTTGCAACATCTGGGTATTTTTTTATAAAGTCATAAGATAACATAATGTAATATGCTTTATACTCAATTGATGGTTCAACTTTTTCTATTTTATTTTTAAATTGTTTATTGTTTTCTAAGACAAAATCAGCAGCAGATGTTTGTAAAACAGCACCAACTATTCTATTTTTTAGTAGTTTATTAAAATTCTCATCAACCGATTTTACAGAATCATCAACAGTTAATCCAAAATCCTTTTTTAATTTATCTACGATAGAAAAACCAGTTTGGGCACCGATTGTTCCCTTAACATTTAAAAAAATTTTTCCATCCCAGTTTATATTACTACCTTTTAATCTATATAGAGAATATCCCTCCATATGGATTCTTTTTGAAATATCTGGCTCTGTATCTGAAATCATTGGATATGCCCCCATTTCCATTCTCTCTTTTTTGAAACTTGAATTTAATGCACCGTCTATTTTATTTTCTTTTAACAATTCAAGGCATCTTTTCCATGGATATTTTTCATAGACAAACTTTATTCCCATCTTTGCCTCTACTATTTTTAAAAGTTCAAAAGTTATGCCGGTTCCATCTGGTAATAACCAGGGATAATTAGGGGCATCTTCAAATCCCAAAATAATTTTTTCTGGTTTGTCTTCTCCATTTAAAAATAGAGTTAATGTAAAGATAAATACAACACATAAAAAAATTTTTTTCATTTTTTCCCTCCTCATATAATATGTATTAATTAGCTCTATACAAGAGCTTTTTATTTTTATAAAATTTGGTAACTCTTAATTTTTATTTTTCTGTTTTTATATTATAATTTATGATAAAAAAAATCAATAATTATTTATAAAAAAATAAAAAGTATCAATTTTTTACATAATTATTAAAATAATTTTTTAATCTATTCAAATAACTTATTTTTACAAATAAATGTTCTTTTTTTTCAAGATTCTTATCATTATTAAATACCTCTTCTGCATCAGAGGTCGCTATTTGTAATATTTCAAGATCGGATTTTATGTCTGCAAATTTATATTCTGGTAGACCGGATTGTTTACTACCTATAAAATCCCCAGGACCTCTTAAAAGCAAATCCTCTTCTGCTATTCTAAAGCCATCATTTTCTCTTTTTATTATTTCAAGTCTTTTTTTACCCTCTTCTGTAAGATTGTTTAATTTTGAAATCAATATCATATATCCCTGTTCATTATTTCTTCCTACTCTACCTCTTAATTGATGAAGGGTTGAGAGCCCATATCTTTCCGCATTTTCCACAACAATTATGTTTGCATCTGGCACATCTATTCCTACTTCCACAACTGTAGTAGCAGTAAGAATTTTTATTTTGCCCTCTCTAAAATCATTCATTATTTTATCTTTTTCTTCTGAACTTAGTTTTGAATGAATAAAGCCAACCCCAAATTCTTTGAATATTGTCTTTAATTTCTCAAATTGATTCATTAAATCCTTGGCATCCATTTTTTCAGAGTCTTCAATCAAAGAATAGACAAATATTGCTCGCCCTTTTTGGGACAATTCTTGTTTTATCCAGTCATACATTTTATATATTCTTTCCTGATCATCATTTATTACCCATGTTTTTACCGGTTTTCTTCCAGTGATTGAGCCTTTCATAATTGTAAGATCCAGATCACCATATAATGCCAATGCAAGAGATTGTGGAATGGGGGTTGCCGTCATTAACAATAGATCCACTCTCTCCCCTTTTTTCATTAATTGAAGCCTCTGCTCCACTCCAAATCTATGTTGTTCATCTATTATTACATATCCGAGATTTTTATATATAACATCATCGCTAAAAAGAGAGTGTGTCCCCACAACTATCTTTATCTCTCCATTCTTTAATCCGAGTAAAATATTATCTCTCTCTTTTTTAGTTAAATCCCCTGTAAGTAATGCAATATCAAGCCATAAATTTGAGCAAAATTTTTTAATAGTATTAAAATGTTGTTTTGCCAGCACCTCAGTTGGTGCCATTAAAGCACATTGTTCCCCGGCCTCTACTACTGAAAGCATTGATAGTATAGCTACTATTGTTTTACCAGACCCAATATCCCCTTGTAACAATCTTGAAAAATTTTTATCAGAAAAAAGATCTTTTTCTATTTCTTCAAGGGCTTTTTTTTGATAATCTGTTAAATTAAAAGGAAGATTTTTTAAGACTTCATTTTTCAGTTTGAATTCTGTCTTTTTTCTATCTTTTTTTATTTTTGACATTGCCTCTTTTCTATTTAATAAAAAAAGCTTTTGAAAAAAGAATTCTTCATAAATAAATGTTCTTTTTGCCTTATAATAACTTTTAAAATTTTCTGGAAAATGTATATGTTTTAAGGCTTCTCTTTTTGGTAAAAGATCTCTTTTTACGATGAGATATTCTGGTAATTCATTATCGATATCGAGCCTGAATTTGTTCAGGGCATCAGCAATAGCATTTCTTAATAGGTTTTGAGAAAGCCCTTCTGTTAGAGGATATATAGGGACAATTTTCCCTTTATACTCCTCTATTGCTTCCTCATATTCAAAATTGCTTGCCTGAATTTCTCCAAAGTTAAAAACAAATTTGGCAGTAATATAGTAATAATTGTTGATTTTTAATACATTCTTTAAAAAGTCCCTATTAAAGCATAAAAGTGATCCATATCTTTCACCATCACAGATAAGAATTTTTAAGAATTGTTTGTATCTTTTTCCTACCATTCGATGATCAATTACTCTTACTTTAACAGTTGCGTATTCTAATGATAAAGCCTCCTGAAGAGTAACAAGCCTTGTTCTATCAGAATATTTTCTTGGAAAATACTCTAATAGATTTCCCACATTATAGATGCCGATTGAATTTAAAATTTTTGATGTATTTTTCCCTATACCTTTTAAAGTTGTAAGAGGAAAATTAAGTTTTTCAAGAATCATCTATATCTGATATTTTTTTAAAATATTGAGCCTAATCCTATTGAATTAATATCCATTTACCATGTGCTTCTTTAAATAAGAAGCCTATTTTATCATTCTGTTTATCAATAAAGATATCAAAATGATATTCATTATTAAGCACATTCTTTTGAGCTTGTAAAAGACTTATTTTTTTTATTTTGATATCTCTTATCTTTTTATCTATTGTTACTGGTTCTTTATCTGAAATTAAAGAATATTCAGTATATGTTGAGTCATTCTTTTTTGTAAATAGATATATAATATGATCATCCAATACTCTTATAAAAGCAGGAGAAGGAGCATTAGTTTGGTCTAAAAGATAGAAACCATAAAAGTCTTTTTTACTCTCTTTTAGTTGTAATACTGCATCATGAAGAGCCGTTGGTTTTGTATTAATTTCATTAATTTCTGTTGGCTCTGGCTCATTTTTCTCATAATGATCAAAGAATTCTACAAATTCCTCATGTCCTGGTTTTGCATGAGACTGAATTTTTTTCTTTTCTCTATTTATTTTTACATCTATTTTATGTATAATCTTATCAATGGCAGTATACATTTCGGGCGCAACGGCTCTGAATTTATGAATACCTAATTTTTTTAAAGATAGAATGGCATCGACTTTAAAATTGTATCTTTCTGCATCAAGATGAAAATTTAATTCCTGAATATGATTCTTAAAATAGTTTAGTTTTTCTGCTCTTTTTTTAATATGTGATTTTATTCTTTCCGAAACATTAAAATTTTTTGATCCCTGAATTATTAAATTCATATTTTTAATCTCCTTAAAAAATATATAATCTTATTTAATTAATAAAATTATTTTCAATTAAGTTAATCATAAATCCTAAAAAAAATCAATAAAAAACTTTTAATATTTATTCTATTTTCTGTGGTGCGAAGAAAGAATATCAAGGCTCTTTCTATATTTTGCCACAGTTCTTCTTGCTATGTTTATACCTCTTGATTTTAGTAATTCCACTATTTTTTGATCTGTAATTTTATTATCCTTTTCGCTTTCTATTATCTCTTTAATTATCTGCTTTACACTTTCTGACGAACTTGTTGATTTGCCATCCTTACTTATTGCGTTTGAGAAAAAGTATTTTATCTCATGGAGTCCCCATTCTGTCTGAATATATTTTGAAGATGCAAGTCTTGATATAGTAGATTCTGAAAAACCGATTTCATTTGCTATATCTTTCATTGTAAGAGGTTTTAAATATTTTGGCCCTTTCTCAAAGAACTCTTTTTGTTTTTGACTTATTGCCAGAACGAGTCTGAATAGAGATTCATTTCTATGTTGAATTGTAAATATAAATTTTTTAGCCATATTTACCTTTTCGATAATATATTTTTTATCTTCTTTATTTTTATTCTCTTTTTTCTTATTTTCTTTTAGTTCGGTTGCTATTTTTTCCATATATTTACTAACTGTTAAAGGTGGTATAATATCATTATTTATCTCAACTATAATTTCGCCTTCTCTTTTATATACATACGCATCTGGTATTACATATTTTGTCTGATCAGAATCAAAGGTTCGGCCCGGATAAGGATTAAAATTTGAAAGAAATTCAAAAGCCTCTTTTAATTCCTCTGGTTTTATGCCAAGATTCTTCATAATTGCAGTATCTTTTCTTTCTGCCATAAGATCAAAATAATCTCTCACAATAGCATAAGCATATCTATTTATTTTATTTTCTGGAATGGACTCTAACTGAAATAAAAGAGCCTCTCTTACCCCTTTTGAGCCAACTCCTGGCGGATCAAATAACTGAATTGCTTCTAATACTCCCTTCGCAACTTGAAGATCTTCTTCTGGAAAAACTTCATTTAATTCATATTTAAAGAAGCCATCATCATCTATTAGGCTTATTATTGTCTCTCCGATATCTCTCTGTTTTTCATTTAATTTTAGAGATCTTAATTGCCATAGTAGATGATCGTATAGAGTGTATTTTACAGCAATTGCTCCTTCAATAAATTGTTGTTTTAGAGACTTTTCTGTTGATTCTGAGGAGATATTGCTATTTATATTTGCGGATGACGAATCTAAAAAATAGTCTTTTTGTAATAGATCATCATCATGAGAAGATATTTTTTCTAAATTTTCTATTCTTTCATCTTTTGACTTTTTTTTAATCTTTTTTTCATCTATTTCTAATGCGGGATTTTCCAGTAATTCTTTTTCTATTCTTTCATTGAGTTCAATAAGAGGAAGTTGAAGAATTTCGAGTGATTGTAACATTTCTGGGGAGAGTGCTAATTTTTGTGTAAGTTGAGTTTGAAGGTTTCCCTCTAATTTCAAATTAACCACCTCTTTATTTTTAAGTATATATAATTTTTTGTTAAGGTAATATAAAATTAGCCTTATATATATTTTAAATTATTTTTTTTAAATTTGGAATTTTTTTTTAAAAAAATTATTTATAAAAAATTTATTAAAAAATTTATATTGATTATTATAATAATTTTTGTATAATCTAAATACGACAATTGTTTTTAAAAATTTAATATAAAAAATATTTTTTAATTTTTTTAAAAATTCTACTTGAATAAAATTTAATTATATGTTTAAATATAATGTAAAATAATAGATCATAAATAAAAAGTTTTATATAATTTCAATTAGAAAGTCACTCATATTTAGTTTATGATTTATTATTTATTTTTTTTGACTAAAAAAATAAAAAAATTATAGCAAAAAAAGGAGGAGTTTTTAATGAACAAAATTTTAAAATTAGTAATTGTATCATTGATGGTAATAGTATTTATTTTACCATCTTTTGGCCAGAGATCAAAGAAATTGGTTATCTGGTGCACGGATAAAGAGGTTGCCGGTCTTGATCCAATTAAAAAGGAATTCAAAAAGAAGGAAAAGATTGATGTTGAGATTGAGATTCAGGCAGAGGTTAGAAGTAAGTTTATTCAGGCTGCAAAGGCTGGTACAGGTCCGGACATTGTAGTTGGTGCTCATGACTGGGTTGGAGAATTGGCTAAAAATGGTCTTATTGCTGAAATTAATTTAGATCAGAAAAAGAAGGCTGAATTCTTCCCGGTTTCAATTGATGGGTTTACCTATAGTGGAAAACTTTATGGTGTTCCTTATTGTGTTGAGGCTCTTGTATTAATCTATAACAAAAAATTAATTAAAGATCCACCAACAACATGGGAAGATCTTTTAAAGGTTGCAAAATCAATGACAAAGGGTGGAAGTTTTGGTTTCTTATATGGAATAGATAATAACTTTTATAATAACTTTCCATTTATTGGTTCACAGGGTGGTTATATTTTTAAGAATGTTGGCGGTAAATATGATATTATGGATATAGGTCTTGATAGTGCTGGTGCTATTGAAGGTGCAAAATTTATAATGAGACTTGTTCAAGAAGGTATTGTCCCAAGCTCTACGAATAATGGAACAGTTGAGTCAAACTTCCATGAAGGTAAAGTAGCAATGATAATGGATGGACCATGGAACATTAAGGGATATGTAAAGACAAATCCAGATATAGGAGTTACAAAACTTCCTACACTTAATGGTAAAAAGTCAGTTCCTTTTGTTGGAGCAAGAGGTTTTATGATTAATGGTACTTCTGCTAACCAGAAAAATGTTGATACTGCAAAAAATTTTATAATCAACTATGCTGGTAGCAAAGATGGTCAATATGCTATGTTTAAAGGTGGTGGTAGACCTCCAGCTCATATTGAGGCAAATCAGATGGCACAAAAGGATGATCCTTTTGTAAAACCGGTTATTGATTCTGCTAATGATGGTATACCAATGCCAAATGTTAAGGCTATGGCAGTTGTTTGGAATTATGCAGCTGGTATGATTGATAAATTTAAGACTGGTGAGACCACAGTTGAAAATTCTATCAAGTCAGCAGTGCAAACAATTAGACAAGAGTTAAGTAAAAATCCATCAAGATTTGAGTAAGAGTTTGTTTGTTGTCCTGCGTTTGAGTACCAAACGCAGGACTTATTTTATATAAAAAAACGGAGAGACTAATATGAGTGATAAGAAAGATAAATATACCCCTACAACAGAGGGGAGGAGAGGGAATTATAATTTTATAGGTAGAATTATTGCAACAATTATTACTTCGGCCATTTGTATTTTATTTGTCTTTATGGTTTATAAAGAGTATAAGGAAATTTTGATTCCGAGTTTGATAATACTTGTTTTTGCTTTTATTTTGGCTACAATATGGGTGGATAGCTTATATATTTATAGGTATTTATTACCAGCAATGATTATAATTTTAGTATTTACGGCTTATCCTATTTTTTATACTATTTATATAGCATTTACTAATTTTGGAACAGGTCATATGCAGACTATTTCTGATGCAAAGCAGATTTTATTAAATACGAAATGGGATGTTGATTATAATAAACCTGCTTTATATGCAGAATTTTATATAAAAAAAGATGAAAAATTTAATTCTTTTATGAAAGAATATGGTAAAAAGAGAAAGAAATTTTATGAAGAAAATAAAGATAGAGTTAATGAACTTTTAAAAGAACCTATTAGTGAAGAAGATTTTCAATTGATATTATCAAAGTTAAATTCAAATGATGCTACTTTTTTAAAAGATCAGTATAATTTTAATGAGACAGAAAAAGAGTTTGTTTTAAAAGAGAATATAAAAGAGAGAGATAGAGTTATTGAATTACTTGATTTGGTAGAATATTTATATCTTGATGATCTTGATGATGGGTGGAGTAGTGTGGTTTTAGACGAGATGGTAAAAAAGTATTATAATAATATAAAAGAGTCAGATATAAGTATGATACTTTATAGTCAAAATAGTATTTTAAGTGATGATTTGTTATCCGAAGATGTTGTTGCTTACATAACAAAGCATAATTCCAAAGGAGAATATGCAGATTTAGAGGTTATTGATAAGAATAAAATTACTGAGATAACTCAAGATAAAGTAATGATCGGAAATCAAGTCTTTATAAGAAGTGTTAATAGACTACCAAGGGTTTTAATAGAGGATATTTTAGGAGACTTTACTAAGTCATTAAAAGAGTCTTATCAATTAAAATTAGGTGAGTTTAGCTATTTATTAGAGCAATCAAATCAATTCTTTGTTAAAAAAAGAACATTTATAGAGAAGAATCAGAAGTTATATAAACTTGCTATAAATGAAGATGGCTCATTGGGAGAGCATTCGATTCCAGTATATGAAGACAATAAATATGGTAATTTTGTTATTACAAAAGACAATGATAGCATAAAATACTGGAAAGAGTATTCTTTAAATATTAAAGGTTTTTTTGAAGGAGAGGATGTTTTTGATTATGGAATGGGATTGGAGAAGGATACTCAAGCAGAGGCTTATTTGATTTCTAAAGTAGATGAAGAGACAGATATTAATTCCAGTATTCAAAATTTAGATCTTTCTTTTATTATTGATAAGAAGGTAGAAGAAGTAAATAAACAAGATTTAAATAAATTAAAAAAGGATATAAATGAGATAAATAAAAAAATAAGTGAGTTTAATAGTAAAATAGGAAAGTTTAAGAGAGAATATATAAAAAATAATATAGCATCTATTAAAAATAATTCTTTTCTATCAGATGAGGGAAAAAGCAAGAATATATCTTTGATAAAAAGAAGTATATTCCCTAAATTACAGAAGATAAAAATAGAAAAGATAGAGAAGTCCAATATAGATTATAATAATCCTATTGAAATGGGTTATTCTGTATGGGTAGGATTTAATAATTTTACAAAGATATTTACCAATAAGGGTATAACCACTCCATTCTTTAGAGTTTTTATCTGGACAATTGTTTGGGCAGCTGGCTCTGTTATTATGTCATTTGCTATGGGATTAGCATTGGCTCTTGTCTTTAATTCAAGTGATTTTAAAGGTAAATATATTTATAGAGCAATATTCATTCTTCCTTATGCTATTCCTGGATTCGTATCAATATTGATGTGGCAGGGTTTTCTAAACGAACATTTTGGACTCATTAATAACTTTTTTAATATTCAGGTGCCCTGGCTTTCTAATGGAACAATGGCAAGAATAAGCGTTTTAATAGTTAATCTATGGTTATCATTCCCTTACTTTATGATAATCTCACTTGGTGCCTTACAATCAATCGATGCATCCTTATATGAAGTTGCTGATGTTGATGGTGCTACGAAATTTCAACAATTTAGAATGATAACATTGCCATTGTTACTCATCGCATTAGGACCAATGCTTGTTGGTTCTTTTGCCTTCTCTTTTAACAATTTTGCTGGTATATATCTTTTGACTGGTGGTGGTCCTGTTATGGCTTCTGGAATATTGCCTGGTCATACAGATATATTGATATCTTATACATATAAACTTGCCTTTGGTGAGCAGAATAAAGATTATGGGCTTGCCTCTGCAATTGCTATTATTGTATTTTTGATCATAGGAAGTATAACCTTCTTTAATTTTAAGGTAACAGGAACATTTAAGGAGGTAGAAAATGCGTAAGTCAAAGAGAACCTGGCTTGACATTGTAAAGGAAATTTTGTCACACATTGTGTTGATATTTGTGGCATTGATAGTTCTAATGCCTATATTATATCTTGTTGCCGCTGGTTTTAGAACAAACCAGGCAATATTTGGACCTTTTATTGATTTTAATTCATGGATAGATAGGGCAATAGCAGACAAGAGTGCAAATAAGATAAGTAAGATTAAGGTGCTAAATAGAATAACAATGGCTTTTGATGGTAAGACAGAAGATGAGATTAAAGAATATGAAAAGTCTAACAAAAAGATAATCCCTTCTTTAGAATCAAAAGAATCAGATATAAGAGAGATTAAAGCTAAAGCAAAAGAGTGGGTTTACAGAAATGGCAAGGGTAATACCTATAATGCTTACCTTGAGGCTATAAAAAAATGGGAAAATAAAAAGAAAGAACCTTATAACAATTTAAAGAAGGATATAGAATCTCTTAATAAAGAAAAGGCTACTCTTGAAGAGAAATTAGCAGCAGTAAAAAGACCAATTGAGAAAGCCTCAATAGAAAAATCTATTTCAGATATAGAGGATAAGATTAGGAATAAAGAGGAAGAGATGTCAAAAATTGAAGAAGAGGTTTCAAGTGTAATGTCTCAACTTTTTGAAGATTATTCAATTGAGGCCAACACTTATAAGTCAAGATATGTTTATGATGTTAGAACCTCTTTATACAATTTTGCATGCTTTTTTACTGGAGAAGTGCCAAATGCAAAGGATGCAAAATTCCCTTATTTGAAATGGTTTATAAATTCTATTATTATTGCTGGTGCTGTTGCTTTAATTCAGCTTTCTGTAACTGCTTTGGCTGGTTATGCATTGAGTAGATTTAGATTTGCTGGTAAGAAAGTGGGATTAATGATAATTCTTACTGTTCAGGTTTTTCCTGGTACAATGGCAATGGTAGCGTTGTATCTTTTGTTGCAGTATTTAGGAAATATAGTACCGGCATTAGGAATTGATAGAAAATTGGGTTTAATTTTGATCTATCTTGGAGGTGGTATTCCATTTAATATGTGGCTTGTAAAAGGATATTTTGACACTATTCCAAAGGCACTCGAAGAGTCTGCAATGATAGATGGTGCTACTTACTGGCAGGCATTTATAACAATAATCTTACCTCTTGTTAGACCGATTCTTGCAGTAATAACAATACTCTCTTTTGTCGGTATATATAATGAATTTGTTCTTGCCATGGTAGTGTTAACCAGTCAGGACAATTATACCCTTCCCTTAGGATTAAGATTTTTTATGAGCGGTCAGCAGGAGTCCAGATTTGGTGTGTTTGCAGCATGTTCTGTCCTTGGATCTCTACCAATAGTTGTCCTCTGGCTATCTTTACAGAATCAGATAATTTCTGGATTGACTGGTGGTGCAGTAAAAGGTTAATGCTTAAATAAAATATAAAAAGAGGCTCTTTTAAATAAGAGCCTCTTTTTTTTATCAAAAACTATTTTTTATAAGAAATTATTGCTTGGTTACAGCATAGTTTGTTCTGAGTTCGCATTTTATACCATTACCGATAGCTATTTCTTTCATTTCTTCAAGAATAGATAATGGATAAGGATGTATTGATAAATAGTTTTCATCAAGTGTATTAAATGGTCTGAATTGAGCAAGATAGTAAATATTACAATTCTTTATTAAAGAACAGATTTTTAGTATATCCTCTTTTTCTACTATATATGGAACAACAGTTGTTCTAAATTCATGTTCTATTTTACTATTAATTATATAAGAAATCGATTCTTTTATGTTTTCTATTAAATTATCATTTCCAGTATACCCTAATATAGAATATTTTTCCAAAGATGTTTTTATATCCATTGCTATGTAGTCAGCATCAATCTTTTTGAGAATAGATGGTAATGTGCCGTTTGTATCTATTTTAACGCTCATACCTAATGAATGGATATCTTTTATTATCTCTTTTAATTCTTCTCCATATAATAGAGGTTCACCACCAGTAATACATACCCCTTTTAGAATATTTTTTCTTTTTATAAGATAATTGTATATATCTTCCCATTCAATCGGTGTTTGATTCTTTAATTCTGTTACAAGTTCCTTATTATGACAAAACGGGCATCTTAAATTACAGCCACCAGTAAAAATGGTGGCTGCTAATTTACCAGGATAGTCAATTAATGTTGTTTTTTGAAAACCAAAGAAATTCAATTTCTACCTTTTTAATTTTTAAAAATTTCTTTTAATTTTTCTAAACTATTTACTATTGTAATTACTCTATCCTCTTTATCAAATAGGACAACAGCAGGAGTTGACATTATATTATACTTTTTTGCAGAGTTAAATCCAATCTCATTCAACACATCTATCTCTTCGCCCGGGATATTTACTGTTTTTAAGAAATTCAACACTGGTGGACAATTTCTACATGTATGGCTATGAAAAACCTTATAAAAAGCAATCTCTTTTTGGTTTATATTCTCTTCATTTCTTGAATTATCTTTTTTTGCTAAGTCTAGTCTCTCTTTTATTGATTTTAATTCTATATCAAAAGTAACTCTATATTTATACTCTTCTTTTTTCCCATTGTTCCAGTTTTTGACATCTCTGTGGTATCCTACTATTCTTGTATATACTTCAGTTTCTTTTCCTTTTACCTCTTTTAGTTTTTTTTCTAATTCGACAATTCGTTTATCAATCTCCTCAATCGAGTTATATGAAATCTCTGTTTTATTTGTAATCGATTGATTACCTAAACTCTCATCAAATATTGATGTTTGCATATTTTCTCTCCTAATAAAATATTTATTTAATTGTTTTTATTTGCAAGTTCTGATCTTAACTTTTTTAATTTTTCTATCTCAAGCATAATCTCCTCTCTTTCTCTATCAGCACACTTTTCACAGTAAAAATGTTCTCCTGCTAAATAACCATGAACAGGACATATAGAAAAAGTAGGAGTAATTGTAAAATAGGGAATTCTATAATTATATGCGATTGCTTTTACCAGATCCCTGCATGTTCTCCAATCTTCTATTGCCTCTCCAAGAAATCCATGAAAAACAGTTCCACCAGTATATTTACATTGCAACTCTTCCTGTAAATCGAGTGCTTCAAAAATATCTGTGGTATAATTAACAGGTAGTTGAGTTGAGTTTGTATAATAAGGATCTTTATCCCCACTTGTTATGATGTCTGGGTATTTTTGTTTGTCGTGTTTTGCAAGCCTATAGCTTGTTGATTCTGCTGGAGTTGCTTCTAAATTAAAAAGATCACCGGTTTCTTCCTGATAATCTGCAAGTTTCTTTCTCATAAAGTCAAGAACCTCTAATGCAAATGCTCTACCTTCTTGAGTTGTTATATCTTTCCCCATAAAATTTAAAAGACATTCATTCATTCCATTTATTCCAATGGTAGAAAAATGATTATCAAAATGTTTTAGATATCTCTTTGTATAAGGGAAAAGCCCATTTTCCATTAATCTATTTATAACCTTTCTTTTTATTACCAAAGACTCTTTTGCAAGTCTCATAAAATGATCAAGTCTTTCAAAGAATTCCCTCTTTGTTTTTGTTAAATAGCCAATTCGAGGTAAATTTATTGTTACTACCCCTATTGAACCAGTAAGTTCATCTGCTCCAAAAAGTCCACCACCTTTTTTTCTTAATTCTCTCTTATCTAATTGAAGCCTACAACACATTGATCTTACATCATTAGGATTTAAGTCACTGTTTATAAAATTTTGGAAATAAGGTGTTCCATATTTTGCTGTCATTTCGAATAATAATTTGGCGTTATCTGTATCCCATTCAAAATCTCTTGTGATATTATAAGTTGGTATTGGATATTGAAAACCTCTTCCGTCTGCATCACCCTCAAGCATTATTTCAATAAATGCTCTATTTATCATATCCATCTCTTTTTGAAAATCTCCATAAGTATAATTTTCGTATGGTTTACCACCAACTATTGCTGGTTTATCTTTAAGATCATCTGGGACTACCCAATCAAGAGTAATATTTGTAAATGGAGCCTGACTTCCCCATCGAGAAGGTGTATTTACTCCAAATATAAAACTCTGAATTGCCTGTTTAACCTCCTGATATGAAAGTTTATCCACTCTAACAAAAGGGGCTAAATATGTGTCAAAACTGGAAAAAGCCTGAGCACCAGCCCATTCATTTTGCATTATACCAAGAAAATTTACTATCTGAAATACAAGAGTATAAAGATGTTTTGCTGGTTTTGAACTTATCTTTCCCGGAACCCCACCAAGTCCTTCTTGTATTAGCTGTCTTAACGACCATCCAGCACAGTAACCACTAAACATGGATAGATCATGAAGATGAAAATCCGCATTTCTATGAGCCTCTGCAATTTCTTCTGGATAGATATTTTTTAACCAGTAATTTGCTGTTATTGTACCGGAATTGTGAAGAATCAAGCCGCCAAGAGAGTAATTTACATTTGAATTTTCATTTACTCTCCAGTCAGATTGACTCAAATAACCTTCCATTGTAGCATCTATATCAAGCATTAATTTTTTTGAATCTCTTATTACTTTATGTTTTTCCCTGTAAATAATGTAAGCCTTTGCTATTGCAACTTGCTTTTCTTCAATTAACACAGTCTCTACTATATCCTGAATCTCTTCTATCGCTGGAGCAGAATTTTTATGTCTTTTTGACATAAATTCTTTAAGTTTTTTTTCTGTAAGATCTGTTAATCTTTGAACAAGTTCTGGATCATTTATGCCGCATTCGACCGCAGCAGAATTGATTGCATTATAAATTTTTTGAGGATTATAGAATTCTAATTGTCCATCTCTTTTGATTACATGTTTTATCACTCTTTGCTCGTTGTTGTTATTTGATTTGTCTATGCCTAAAAAATTTTGTCGCCAGTTGTTCATCTTCCCTCCCTTTAAATTTACTTTTTTATTTTATATTTTTTTAATTTATTTTTTCTATTTCTTCTATAAATTCACCCACATCCTCAAATTTTCTATAAACAGATGCAAATCTTATATAGGCAACCTTATCCAGCTCTTTTAATTTTTCCATAACCATTTCTCCTATCTTTTCAGATGTTATCTCCATATCCTCACCGGCCTTTAACATGGCCTCTTTTTCTATACTATTAACAAGTTCTTCTACTTTTTTTTGCGGTATTGCCCTTTTTTCTATTGCTTTATATATTCCACTACTTAACTTTTCAATACTAAAAATCTCTCTTCTTTTGTCTTTTTTTATAACCATTAAAGGTTTTTCTTTTATCTGTTCATAAGAGGTAAATCTAAAGCCACATTTAAGGCATTCTCTTCTTCTTCTTATATTAGTTCCATCAGGGGATTCCCTTGTTTCTATAACTTTATCTTCTATAAAACCACAAAATGGGCATTTCATTATTTTACCTTAAACACTATATATAGTGTTTTATTTACTATTCTTTCTAAAAATAACACTATATATAGTAAAAGTCAAGATTAATTTTTAATTTTTTTTAAATATTTTTAAATATTAATTATCTCTTATTTAAAAAGATGCAGCAGATAAAATATAATTAAAATTATCACAAACAGATAGTTGCTAGAGGTGCAGACTTTTGATAGAAACTTTAAAAATATTTACATATATTGAAGAATATAGATAACTTTAATAAAATCAAAACCACCACAAACATAAAAACATATTAGTTTTTATTAAAAATTCTTCGATAAAACATAATGAGTATATTTAATACACTTTTAATTAGGCTTTTAATTTTTATTAGTATGTTTTTTAATAAAATTTTTAAAGAGTAAAGAATTTTTATTTGAATAATTTCTAAAATCCCATCCGCATCGTAATAATTATTTATGATATTCTTTGCTCCATTCTGGAAATGTAACACTTTAAAATTGATATCTTTATTTAATATTAAATTATTACAATAAGGCTTTTTATTGATAAATTTAATATTTTTTACTTTTTTTGTTAAATTAAATTCATATTCATCTTTATAATAATTTTCACTTACATTTATATTGTCATCAAAAGCATGATCATTATCCACTATCAACAAATTTTTAATATGGTCTTTATTTTCTAAATAAAATAAATATAATAAAGTCATATCGCAGATTCCACCAGGTACATTATTAGAATTATGATAATTCACTTTTTGAAAAAGGATATTGATTTTGTCAGTAGTATAATATTCTTCAATAAAAGCACAAAATTTTTTAATTCCTTCAAGTGTCCAAAATGAGATATGTCCAGAAGCTGACCATCTAAAATTTTCCTGATAATGAGTGGAACAAAAACAAGCAAGATAATTTTTATATAAAGAAATATCTTCATATAAATTTGCGTAAATCATAAGATCAGAATCGCAAGCAAAAACATAATCAAGTTTATTTTCTATCATAAAGTCTTTTATGATAAACCATCTTTCAAAACAGAATAATTCAAAGTTGTAAGGATTTGGCGAATAATGCTTATATATTTGAGAAAATGAATTTTTGAAATTTTTAATATTATAAAACTCAATGCCTTTTATTTTTTTAAAAGATCTATTACCAATAACAACAATTTTATTTTGCTCATTTGTCTTTTTTGCTTGCTTTAAAACTATTTTAAAATAATCTTGGTTCCCTTGATGAACAAACATAATAACATTATTCATATAAAATCCCAAGTGAAAAAATTTCATATATAATAAAATATTTTTTAATTTATGTAAAGTTATTATACCAAAAATTTTTTAGTTTGACAAAATTTTTTATTTTTAGAATTTACTT
>ERZ795046.1407-NODE-1407-length-24632-cov-17.892867_pt1 | contig 24632 bp, 42 predicted proteins | sample MGYA00375130_ERZ795046 | MGnify/ENA primary metagenome ERZ795046 (study PRJEB30175, sample SAMN05720202) | activated sludge metagenome | isolation source: anaerobic digester from wastewater treatment plant | place: Japan | collected 2015-05-15 ...
CCCGTAAGGCCCGAAAACCAAGACCCAAAACCCCCGTAAGGCCCGAAAACCAAGACCCAAAACCCCCGTAAGGCCCGAAAACCAAGAGTACGGGGCTTCGCCTGTGTGTCTTCTTGGGTTTGTAAGTCGCTTGTTTTGGCCTGGGTCGTTTGTTTCGAGTTGATTCCTTTCCAAATCACCCCCGCAACCATGTAGAAAACGATGATTAGAGGGGTTTTGAAGGGTTAGAAGAGGTTTTTTAGAAGGTTAGTGTAGAGGATCTTCACCTCGATGAGGGGGGTGACAGGGAGCCCCCACGTTGTGTGTTGTTCACGTTTTTTACGTTGTCGATGTTGTTGTTGTGTGTTCTTCCTTCTCTGCTTCTCCTTTCTAGATGTCGTCTGTGACCCCTCTGTGTTGCCCTGTGTTGAGAGTTTTGTGGGTGGGTGGGGGGGTTGGTGCGGAGAGGGGGGTTCTCGTCTCTGAGGGGCCTTGTGTGCCGTCTGAGGGGATTTGGTGTTTTGGGGTGTTGTGGGACTTTGGGACTTGCGTCTCGAAGTGGGGTAGAACGTGTTCTAGTTTTGGTTTGGGGGTTGTGTGGGTTTCGGGGGTGTTTTTGGGGAAAACGTTGATTTTCCGGGGTTTTTGGGTTTTGGGGGGTTCATTTCGTAACATTTGGAGGCCCGGTTTTGGGGTAAGTTCAAAAAATGAACTTGTTGTAAATAAAGGGCAAAGTCATGGTCGCCCACCAGTCCCAATACCGACTGTGGGGAGCCTCTTTTTTTGTAACATTACTCCCGATTTCTGTAACGGAACCGTAACAATTCTCAGAAGAGGGACTCCTGACCCTTCACACCCATCACCCGATCAGCCCCACACTTCGCGCAAATCACACGCCCAGTCCACTTGTTCCAACGAAGATTGTTCGTCCCCCCAATCTTCCCACGATAAACAGCCCACCCGCGAGTCTCCAAATAACACCCCAACTCCTTCGGATCACACATCTTCCCGCAATCCACACACTTAGCAACGTTCCTGTCAGGAGTAGTAGGCATAGAAGAAGAAGATACAGGAGAGATCTTCACTTTGGCAGCGCAGTGAGGGGAAGTGAGGCCCGCCCCGTTGTCGTAGATTCGACTTGTAGCATTGGGACTGTAGGACTTTCAAGGAGTTGTGATGTCACGTTCACAGATGGTGAACTTCAGGTTGCGTGAGGAGGATGTACCTCGCCTGGATGCTGCTGCGAAGCAGGCTGGGATGTCCCGGTCGGATTTCATTCGTGAAGCTGTTGCTCGTCTTGTAGCAAGCTATACGTCGGACCGTAAGTCACCTGTTGAGATGCGGCCCGCTGACGGGCGTGGCCCTGCTGTGGAAAAGGTGCGCACCCCGTTCCCTGACTGCCCGAGGTCTTCGCAGTGCAAGATTCAGAAGACGACGACTGGAGTGAAGGCCTGTTTGACTTGTCAGGCAAGGTTCGCTTGAGGACTTTCGGACTTCCGGACTGTGGGACTCTTGGACTGTGGGACTTCCGGACTTTCGGACTTTTGGAAGAGATCGCAGATGAACATCAGGAGAAAGTTGATGTCTTGGATGCCTGAGGATTGGATGCCTCAATGGTTGGAGGAGTCAGGGTATGTGGGGGGCTGTGATGTCGATGAGGAGGCAGCTAGCCCGCCCCAACGTTTCCACCTGGAGGAACGTACCTCGATTGAACGTGACTTGAATCACCTGGATAACCGTTATCTGGTTCGAAAGGGGGATGAGGAGACTCTTGAGGCTCTGGTTCAGGGCTACGAGTTCGCTTTGAAGGCTTTCGAGGCGGGGCGTACTCGATGGGTGAAGAAGCGTGGCAACAGTCACTTCGATGTGGCTCATCAGTTGGAGTTGGAATCCGTGGAGCTTCTCTCGCTGTGGCTCTGCTTGGATGACCTGAGGGAAGCCTGCCTACACCTCAAGGATTTCCTCAACGAACTGGCAACCCTGGGGGCTGATAGAGCCCCGGAGCACATCAAGGCCAGGAAACGCCTGGAGGACCAGGAAACCACCCAAGTTTTAGGGCCTTCCGACCCTTTTTGAGTTTCCCGAAACCCCCAAGAAGACGTCCGTAAGACGGTTTTTGTGTTTCTGAGGGGCAACCAGAGCCCCCCCTAGCACCCCCGGACTACTCCAAACGTCCAGTATTAGGGCTTGTCCTTATAGGAGTCCGGACGCATCTGATCTTAGGGCTATATCGTCCCGTCCAGTCCTGTCCTAGCTCTCTCTCAGCTTCTCTCGAACGTCCGTTCCTCGAACACTTGTTCGGTCGGACCTGCCAATGAGTGAATCTACCCAGTGGGTGATTCTGAGATTTCCTCTTGACTTCGAGGGCGACATGAGCTAGGAGCACTCTAGCAGCCCGATCTCCGCATGTCTAGATTGGGTAGTGTTACCTACTTGACGTGTGGGGGTGCTGGCTATACGGTAGGGGTCGAATCTTCGGGAGGAAGAAAGTTCAGATTTCCTCTTGACAACAAGAAGGAGACAAGGTAAGGTGACGTCATGAGATTCAGCGAGGAAGTCAACAGGAAGACAGCAGCCTTCGTGGAGGATGTTGTGGCAGCCGTCATTGACGACTGTCTGGAATCCGTGGCGCTGGCCTTGGAGGCCGGGGTGCGGGACCAGGACATGAGGACTGCGGTACTGGACACCGTGAAGGACTACTTGTCGAGAGAGTGGTTCTAGTGAACGTGTCGTATGTCACGTTGGATGGGAAGAAAAACCACTTGACAAGCGACAGGAAAGCCGGTAAGGTGAACCCATGAGCAGCTACTACATAGCGGGGGCCTACAACCTCCCCGGAACAGGAGTCCCCGGTAACGTGATGGGGGACTGCGGACACCGCCACAGGACCGAGGACACCGCTTGGGACTGCCTCGCTAGGACTACCCGAAAGGTCAAGAGGCTCTACGGGGAGGATGCGTTCTGCGACAGGCAGGTGCTCCTCGTCGTGGATGGAGTGAAAACTCGACCCCGGAGAAAAGAAATCTTCTGAAAGCACTTGACAAGCCGACCAACCCGTGTTAGCTTGTATCACACACCACAGGAAAGGAACCCAACACCATGAAGATCACCACCACACGCAGCGTCACCAACAACTTCGCTGGTCTCGAAACCCACAAGGTCGGGATCGCGGCCAACGGGAAGGCCTTCTCGGGTCTCGTCAAGGGGATCTACGAGAACAAGATCCAGGCCTTCGTGCGGGAGCTTTCCACCAACGCTCTCGACGGCCACATCGTTGCAGGCGTGGAGGATCAGCCCTTCCACGTCAGCTTCCCCGACCTCTTCGACCCCTACTTCCGGGTGCGTGACTACGGATGCTCCATGGATCACGAGCACGTCGTCAACATCTTCGGAACCCTCTTTGAGTCGAGCAAGGATCAATCCAACGACGTTGTTGGGGCCTTCGGTCTGGGTAGCAAGTCGCCCCTGGCCTACGCTGACTCGTTTGAGGTGCGGGCCTTCCTGAACGGGGAGGAGCGGATCTACCTTGTCACGATCGGTGACGACGGAGCGCCCCAGATCACCGTACTCGGCAAGGTTGCCACCGACAAGCCCAACGGCATCGAGGTGGCAGTGCCCATCGAGGAGGTTCACTTTACCCGAGTGTTGGAGGAGGGCCGCAAGGTTCTGCGGGCGTTCGACGTTCTCCCTACCACTAACGGGGTGGAGATTCAGCCCATGAAGCGTTACGTGGATGTCGACCTGGGCGGGGGAGTGAAGGCCTTCGTGATCGACTCCAAGGAGTCATCCCTGTTCGTTCGTCAGGGGTGTGTCATGTACCCGGTGGATGACTTCACGCTGACCCAGCACACCCGCGGTATTGCTTACGACAACGCCTTGGTGCTGGATGTTCCCATCGGAACCTCCTCCGTCACTCTCTCACGAGAGGCCTTGGAGTTGGATGAGAACGCTCGCCAGAAGATCGCTTCCCTGACGGGTGAGGCCATGAAGGTCATCGAGGTCAAGATTGAGGCCGATCTCGCCAAGTTCCCCAATCGCCTCAAGGCCGTGGAGGCCTACACTGAGGGCAACCTTGGTGGCTTCTGGATCAAGCCCCTCAAGTTCCGCGGGGAGAGGCTTGACAACTGGCTTCACTTGACGGGCAATCCTAACCGCTCTGGAGATGCCATCAGCGTCAAGGTCGGCACTAAGCGAGGTGTGTCGGTGCTTCAGCAGATGTGTTGGAGTGATGCCAGGCAGGCTCTGTTCGTCACCGAGTACCCGGAGCGCGACGCCCACCTGAAGCTGAAGCGCACCATCATGCGGTACCGGAAGGTCGTGGAGGAGCGAGGAGACAAGCTCACCTACCTGTTGACCAATCCAACACCGCGCACCTTGGAGCGTTTGACTCGACTTCTGGGTCTTCGATCCGACCAGATCGTTTGGGTCGGGTCACTTGAGGATCCCGGCCCCCCTCAGAGCGACAAGGTGTCGACTGTCGACGGGTACGTTCCTGGCGTCACCACCCCCAACAGTCGCAACAACAAGGTCAAGGCTGAGGATATGGCCGAGGAGTTCTACTGGATCGCGGCGACTCGCCCCAACATGAACGAGCGGTGGGAGTTCCGACAGATGGCTTACCGAGTGCGCTCAGCGGGAGGGCGGGCCATCCCCGTCTACGTGCTCAACAAGCAGGCCGTCAAGAATCTCAAGCCGAACCCGGAGTTGGAGTTGCGCCACGCCTGGAAGCTCATCATGGACAGCCACGTGGATGCTCTCAAGGAACGCCGACTCTATCGGATGCTTCTGGAGCGGCTCCCGCTTGAGGCGAGGTTCCTGGTGGATCCCCCCGAGTCGACGGTTCCTCAGGCGATCGTGGATGTCGGGGAGTTGACATCCGAGGAGTTGAGCGAGCTTGCCGAGGAGGCTCAGCGCCAGGTAGCCGACTGGAAGGCCAAGTACCCTCTCATGATCCGCCCGACGGATCAGGAGTTGAGGGCTTACGTCGCCCAGTGTGACGAGGCTGCTGAAGCCTGAGGCTGGGGGGGGGTCAGGAAATCTCTGGCCCCCCCTTGACAACGAAGACAATCCATAGTACAGTACCTACAAGCAACCCGAAAGGAACCCACCACCATGATTCCCTATCAGAACACCGACCGCAGCGTCACCGTCGTTCTCACCACCGATACCGGCACGGAGGTCCACAACCTGCTCAAGGATGACAACGGCATCGCTGAGCAGGCGCTGGATCTCCTGACGACCGAGGTGCACGACGAGGCGCTGGTCGCCACGCTGGCCCGCCTCCTCAACCCCGCCTCGGCTCTGGCCGAGGTGGACGACGACCGGGTGACCGTCGAGGGTCGCACCGTGCTGTTCGACGGAGAGGGCGTGCCGAGCGCACTGACCAGGAAGCTGCTCACGGTCGCCCGCGAGGGCCTCGACCTGAAGCCGTGGAAGCGGTTCGTGGTGCGGCTGTTCAGCAACCCCAACCGGGCCGCTCAGGCCGAGTTGAACGAGTTCTTGGAGGCTGGCAACCTGCCCATCACTGAGGATGGCTGCTTCCTGGCCTACAAGCGGGTGTGTAGCGACTACCGTGACTGCTACTCGGGCAAGTTCGACAACTCCGTCGGCCAGGTCGTGGAGATGGAGCGATCCGACGTGGATGCCGACCGCAACCGCACGTGCTCGCGGGGCCTGCACTTCTGCTCGCAGGAGTACCTGAAGCACTTCTACGGGGGCCGCGGTCGCATCGTGGTCGTCAAGGTCGATCCCGCTGACGTCGTGTCCATCCCGATCGACTACAACTACACGAAGGGCCGGACGTGGCGCTACGAGGTCGTCGGTGAGGTCGACGTGAGCACCGAGGATGTCGCCCAGGAGTGGGGAGTCTACGCCTTCGACTTCGACGCCTTCGACTCCGACTACGAGGAGTGGGATGATCCCCTCGACTACGAGGATGAGGATGAGGATGACCCATTCGACGGAATGGATGAGGATGAGGAGGCCAGCGACGAGGTTATGAGCGACTTCGGGCAGGTCTACGCTCCTGCCACCAAGCCGAGCAAGTTCAGTTCCTGGTGGAACAAGAACCTTGTTCTCTTCGGTCGCTGACGCAAGGAAGCGTTGGCCGGGAGGGCTGAGGGTTGTGGTGTTCCCCCAGCCCTCCCGAAGCACTTGACAACCAACACCATTTCATGGTACAAAGAAACCCCAACAACGAAAGGAACACCAAACCATGACCAAGTACAAGGCAACCATCACCGTGGAGGGCGAGGCCGAGGATCCTGATAGCATGTTGAGTGACGGCACGTCGCTCCTTCTGGCCTATCTGGCCCACGAGGGAGAGAAGGTCGTTGTCGACTGGAAGCTCCACGAGGATGATGACGAGTGACAGCAACGCTTGAAGCTGAGCCGGAGGCCATCAGGGAGGACGGACTGGACTCCCTGGTAAGGGAACTGGATGGGCAGGTCGCTGGCCTCCCTAAATCGGACCTAATAGCGAGAAGCGTTGTCGTGGATGCTTTCCTGGATCTCAGGAATGTGATGACCGCCACGGTTTTTTCGACGGGGCCAGGGGTTTGCAACTGACAACCATGTCGTTGGGGATAGCTACACCACTGGCGACATGAGCATCCGATAGGTTGAGGGCCACCACATGGTGGCCCTTCTTCCTGTTTGGGAGCAGCCACCCTACCGTGCTGACTAGGTATTCGGAGTTGTCGGTGGGGGCCTCTAGGTCTTCCCAGGATGTGAGGGTGTCGTGAGCGTCTTTCCAGGTGATGATGACTGGGTGAGGGAGTGAGGGCATGAGGTGATTTTACCTCTTGACATGGCCCCTTGTATCAGGTAAAGTGTCACACATGGAAGACATCAAGGAGTACCAAGTGTCAATCGAGTTCACATGCGGGGCAGCCACCCCAGAGGAGGCAGTCGACCAGTTCCGAGACTGGCTAGCCGAGGGATCGAGAACCATCGTCGTTCACGACCTCGCCAGGCACATCGACCACGAAATCAACCTCTGAGGGGAGTCCGCCATGGGAATGGATCTGATCGTCGCAGTCTGCCACCAGCGTCACCCTGAACGCACCTGGGAAAACTTGCAGCAGCGTGTCAGCCAGATAACATACGAGGAGGCCGAGCGCCTGTTCGTCGAAGTGGAAGGGGCCGGACCGGACCAACTGATGGACAATCCCGAGGATGACCTCCTGGGCTACGTCAAGGACAAGATCACCGAAGGGCTGGAAGTTGGCTGCCTGGGGGCCTGGGACAGCAGCATCCTCCCCATTGAGGATCTAGCCGGGAACACCATCCTTGTCGGAGGAGGCAACTCCTGGGGAGACACCCCCGACGGGTACGCTGCCGTCATCTACCTGGAAGCATGGGGGGAGTGGTGAAACTTTTCAAGAAACCCCTTGACAACCAGCGATACTTGGCGTAAAGTGAACCCATGAGCAGCAGATCAGAGGTTTACCGTAATCTCCACACCGGCACCTGGAGCCTCCGGGAATCCGTGTGGGATACGTCGACTGCCACCTGGAAGAAGCGTGTCGTCGGGCACCCCACTCAGGTCACCTTGCGTGATGCCACCATGGTCGTTCAACCTGGAGGTAACCGCAGAGTCCGAGAGGAGGTCCGCAAGAACGTGCATGCCTTCATCAAGGGCAAGGTCACCAGATTCGACTTCGATCCTGCCAGCCTCCAGGAAGGGGAGTGGCGTCAACTCACCTACAACCCCTACGAGCGCACAACGTTCGTGGATACTGAGACCGGAGAGCCGGTACTCACCGCCTCCGCAGTGCAGATGGATTCCAACCTCGGAGTCTTCTACACCCCCTGAACACCACAAGGAGAACAGAAATGCAACTACTAGACGACATCAACGACGAGATCGCAGCCTGCGAGAAGGCCCAGAGTTGGACTTCCGGGGTCGCCACCCGCTCAGGGTGGGTGGGGGAACTGAAGGGGCTTGCTGTTGGGGCGGAAGCCTTGGAGACCGCTATCCAGTTCAGGGATGAGGCTTCCGACTACGAGGAGTGGGCGGAACGCCAGATCGCTTATGACTTGACGTTGACTGACTTCGTGGAGGCTGCTCGGGTAGCAACAGACAAGCAGTACGAGCTGACTGAGACAGTGGCACGGAGAGCAAACATCTTCGATGCCCGAGAAGCCATCATCAACAAGTACAACGTCGAACCCAACGCTGAGACCATCGAACAGCTCCTGGAAGAGGTCCGCAACTTCGGGTGGAACGTCGATGACACCATCAATGGGAACCGTGACGGGATCGTACTCAACGACCAGGAAGCATACTCCTACGCCACCTGCCGACGATTCGACTCATACGAGGATCCTGGATACGTGACGTTCGACCTGGAGACCGGGGAGGTTCAGAGATGGTGAATACGCTCGCTTCCTACAAGAGAGACCAGATTGACAAACTGGTCAAGTACGCCATGCTGAGAGCAGAAAGCTACGACTACGAAGTCAATGAAACCACCGTCATGTGGTGGGATCCGGACTTTCCGGACTTCCTGCACCTCTCTTTCCAATCCCAGATGGAAGACATGGAGGAATCAGGAACGGTGACCCCTGTCATCATGGCAACCTTCTACCATATCGGCCCTCTTCGAAACTGGTAGAATGGGGGCCAAGATGGGCCTCAAAAGAACAACGCCACTGAAGCGCACCCAGTTAACCAGTAGAACCAAGCCGGAGAGCAGGAAGCAGCTTCAAAGCCACAAACGGATACCTGCAAGATCCAAAAAGGCAGAGAGGCTGTACAGGGAGAAGCGACGACCGCTAGTCGAAAAGCTCCTTAGCGAAAGGCCCTGGTGTGAAGCCTGTGCGTTGTTTGCTGAACTAGACGGCCACACCTTCTACAGGGTGCGCCCAGCTTCCGACTTGCATGAAGTACGAACCAGAGGGCGAACGGGTGGAATCCACTCCACTGAGTGGCTCGATCCCGACAACATCAAATGCCTCTGTCGGCCCTGCCACCAGAGGGTAACGGAAGACCGAGACGGTGAAGCTACCGCTCTCGGACTTTTAGCTTGACAAACCTCGAAAAAGCTGGTACCATCCAGCCCAAACCAAAGGAACCACATGAAACTGCTAGAGAAGTACGAGACCCGCGCCCGAGAATACGGGTGGGAATTCGAAGCCACGCACACGATCGACGGAGTCGCTATCAAAGTCTGGAACGATGAGTTCTTCGGAGCCGGATACCCCCATCTCATGACTGGGGTCATCGTTGGGGGCACGAAGTTGGAGCAGGGGAGGATCTTCATCTCTTACGGCAGCAAGGTCGAGGAGCACAAGGTCAGTCAGCGTTACCACCTTGACGTTATGGCAAACCACGAACACCCTATTCGATACAAGGTGTTCTACGATGCCTTCCTTGCCACCAACCCGATGGAGCGATCGGAGAAGGTCATGGCGTCACGAGCCTCCAGTGAGGCCTTCCCTATTTCGGAACGCCAGGTTCGTAAGGCTCGCATCTGTGGGTTCACCGACGACTACACGATGGATCAACTCTGCTGCAGGCTTCTCTCCAGACACCCTGGTGAGATTTACGGATACCTCAAGTGGGAGCACGGAGTTGACATCAGTGAAGGAGTCGAGGTTGAGGCCTGACGACGAGTTCACGGAATCCCTCCTAAACGACCCGACGTGCCGTCGCTGCGGGGGAGCCCTTCCTCCAGCGGAGAACGACGAGTTCCCCCTTCAGAGAGAAGGAGGACTGGTCGTAAGACTCGACGGGGGCTACGGAATGTTCCACGACTTCATCGACAGTCAGTGCAGGATCAACATCTACTTGTGTCACCACTGTGCTGTCGGACTCATGGACTTCATGGGGTTCAACCCCAACTACGATCAGGAGTTCCGGGGTCTACACCCTTACGATGAGCCAGGAAGCCCTTGCTGTGACTACGGTTGGACTTCTGGCGGTCAGGGGATCGTCTTCGGGCACGAAGATCCGGACTCCCGGACTCCCGGACCCACCTGAGGACTTCTGGACTGTCGGACTGTCGGACTGTCGGACTGTAGCAGCACATTGCTAACCTTCAAGTGGATAAACTTGATAACGCACGAATAGTGTTCGACAAATGAAGGTGAAGACATCTCAAGTGGCTCAAGAGGCAAGACATCCAGCCAAGTTCTCCGACGTCATCCTTGACGAAATCGAGATGATGCTCAAGAAACGAGAGTTCGAGGGGCGGATCCTTGACCCCTTTGCTGGAACAGGCAAAATCCACAGACTATCTAGCCTTGAGGGGGTTGAAACAGTTGGCCTTGAAATCGAGCCTGAGTGGGCTGAAATGCATCCAGGAACCGTTGTAGGAGATGCCCTGTGCCCTCCGTTCGAGCCTCGTAGCTTTGAAGCGATAGTCACCTCCCCGGTGTACGGGTCGAGAATGTCAGACCATCACAACGCTAGAGACAACTCCGCACGGAACACCTACAAGCATTGCCTGGGGAGAGACCTGCATCCGAACAATTCGGGGCAGTTGCACTTCGGGGAACAGTACAAAGAGTTCCACCTAAAGGCCTGGGGGGCTCTACTTCCCCTCATTGACGTCGGAGGGATCTTCATCCTCAATGTCTCAAACTTCATCAAGAAGGGAGAGGAAGTGGATGTGGTGGGGTGGCATCGAGCCGCAGTGTCCGGACTTGTCGGTTCTTTACCTTTAGAGGTCCGGACTGTCGTTACTCCTAGATATAGGAGGGGGTCCAACTCGTCCTTGCGTGTGCCGTCCGAGGTCGTCCTGTTGTGGGACCTCAGCTGAGGTCCTGTGGCCGTTCACAGGCATGACGATACGTAGGTGGTTCCCCACTCATGCCTTCCAGTATGGCAGATGGATCTCCACACGTCAAGGGCAATATCACCCACTTGACAGCCTTGACTTTTCTGTGCAACACTATGGATGGTGGAAAAGGTGCGAGTCCCGGACGGGACTAGGACTCAGGGGACGATTTCTCGAAGAAATCGCTTGACACCCGGAGCGGGCGCTGATACCATGGCCCCATGAGCTTGAACGAGACAGTCGAGGAAGCACAGAAGGCCCTCCGTCAGGAGGGGTTGAAGGGGCGCACGAAGATCATTCGAGTGGCTCACCTCATGAGCACTCAGGGTGTCACGGCACAGGAAGCTGTGTCGACTCTCTACCCGCGAACGGTCGACCTGTGAAGCGGTTCGACAACGTTTGCGACGACATCCCGACGTGGGAGCTTGTGTGGACCACCAAGAAGGGGAGGACTCGACATCTTGAGTACCTGTCGGAACCTAGCCACCCCCAACAGGCTCTCGTGGTCCGCAAGAGTCTCCTCAAGGAGAGCGACGTCCCTGCGGGGAGCAACGGGCTCGCCCTTGTGGATGAAAACGGAGGGGAACGGGCATGGATCAGCTTGCACTAGGCAAGGCCTTGGAGTACCTGCGGTCCCTGGAGGACGATGGGGTGGTCCGAATCGACGGATGGGGTCCGGGGTGGGTCGCTATCACCGCACTCCGTCAAGACTGGGCAGCGGTAGCTGGGGCCTACCTGGAAAACTTACTTGACATCGATGTGATCGTCAAGTAAGCTACTGTCAGCGTCAATAGAACGTTTGACTATCGAGGGAAGCGCCCTGAGAGGGTCGTACTTCCCGAAGAAACCGAACAGGTGTCCTGTGATGAACCCCCAAGCGAGGACGACAGGCCACCTTTTTCGTGGGTGACGGACAGCGGACGAGAACGCTGTGGACATGGTGTCCTTGCGTGTAGCGACAGCAAACCCATCGTATCCGACGACATAGGCTGTCAGTCCTAGCCAGGCTGCTCCGCCTGGGGTGATACGAGCCATTCGGACATGGTAGCAGGGGGCCGGGACTCGACCCCCTGCTGCACCGTCCTAGCTCTCTCCGCGGTCATCGTGGAGGAGGTATCGCACGTCCTCGTGCGTGCACCAGACGCCCCCGTGGGGGAGCGAGTAGAGCTGACGCTCGTCGTCGCTGTAGACGGTGGCGAACTTGGCGTCCGTCCATCCTTCCTGGCTCCAAAACAGCGGGTACCCCTCATCGGAGGTGTCTGCCGCAGCGGTGCTGGCGATGTAGTGCTTAGCCATGTGGGTTTCCCTTTCGTCGTTGTGAGTGCACTGTAGCAAGGGCGGCTTCACTTGTCAAGCGAAAAGTTTTAGAAAATAGGGGTTGACGATAGCGGGGGGTTCCTGTATTGTCTAAGGCATGACAACGAACACCGCCACCGAAACCCTCTCGACTGATCAGGTTCTCGTCGGGATGCTGACTGAGAACACTGGGAGCCACTTCCTCGACTCAGGGGGAGCCTATGGTCGTCACTGGGAGCGAAATCAGGGGATGACTGTCGAGTCGGCCCTGGCAGCCCCCGCGGCTTCCTGGGGATATAACGGGGAGTACGTCGTTCTCGACGTGTTCCACTTCCTCCGGGAGCGTGTCGACTTCGATGCTGAGCTTCAGGCTGAGTTCGACGCCTTCACCGACCAGCGTGAGGATGCCGGAGAGTCGTGGGAGAGTGTTCTCTCCGCGTGGCTGGAAGCCAGCCCCCATCGCCATGTTGAGGGTGGGTACACCTACAACTTCGACAACTCCCTCTCACAGGATGTCGTCTATGACATCCTTGAGGATGAGTGTGGCGAGTACATCCTGATCCTCCGCATCCACAACGGATGCGATGCCCGCGGGGGGTTCACTTCCCCCAAGTTCTTCCGGGGAAGCCTGAGCTTCCTGTATGACTGCAACGACTTCAGCGTCTACTGTGAGGGCCAGGAGCCTCCGCAGCGGGAGACCCTACCGGGGTTCCCTGACGCTGAGCGTCAGACTCACTCCTGGCACTTCTACGGGGGCGATGCATACGATCAGGAGGGCACGAGTGCCGATGTCGACTTCTCCATGAATGACGACGACATCGTGGAATGCCCCACCTGTGGGGCGGCCTGCCAGATTGAGGCCCCCTACCCCTCTGACTGAGGGGTAGGGGTAGCCCCCGGCAAGTTTCTCGAAAAATCCCTTGACAGAACACTCAGGCGGAGGTACAGTTACAGCATGCTCACCGAAACCAACCAGAACACCGGCCACCCCCTCACGCTGGATAACGGGGCCACCGTGCTCGGGTATACCGAGTTCGGCCCCTACATGGGATTTTTCTCTTATGTAGATTTGGAGAACGCATACAAGGAGGAAATGCAATGACGACTCTTGGATACGAGATTCGTGGGAAGGACGGGTTTTATGTCCGTCGCCAGATTTCATCCAATACTTTGCAGTTGGTTGTCGGCCACGATAATGTTGCTGGGGGATTGTGGGTCGAGTGGGCTGAGAATGAGAATGCCCACGAAATTCACAATCACGCCCGACGAATGATTCGCCAGGCACGAAAGGAAGGATTCGCAGATGCTTGACCCAAGAATCCACTACACGCAATTTCCGTGGGACCGATTCAAAGAATGTGTCCGTGCTACGAACGCTGAACTTTGGAACGGTCCATTCAGTCCAGGTTACTGGACCGAGGTAGATCCTCTGGAGAGTTATGAGTGGAGAGGGTTTCAGAAGGCTCTCGATGATATTCGAGAGATGCTGGAGGATTTGCCTTCCACGATTTACGTCGATGAGGACGACGAAATCATTGGAGAACTGGACCCGTATGAGAATCCCAACAACTGGGAGGACGATCCCGAACGAGAGGGAGAGTACCTTTACTACGGTCCGTGGGATTACTCTGCTGTAAACGTAGCAGAAATTCTGCTACCCCGAGAAGTTTACACCCTGATCTAAGGAGCAAAGAATGCAACGAATCAACATCTTCGGAGCCAAGGGAGGGGTTGGTTGCACGACCCTCTCCGTAATTCTTGGATACGAAATCTCCAAGTCTGGCGAGAGCGTGTATCTGAATGGTGGGACATACCATACCGCCAACGTCGAAATGAATCGGGACCTACAAGCCGTGGCAGGAATTCCTGCAATGGTGCAGGATGCGAAGATTTCGGACGGAGCTACTGTTTCGTACAGCCTTGAAATCCCCGATGATGCATGGCGCATCATTGATAGGGGAACGAACTACGCTGTCATCTTCGACACCCCGAGAGTCCGAGTGCAACGCAACCCGGAACCCTCAGACCTCAACTAGGGCGGGATGTGCTTGCCCTCATGCCTGACGGGCTCATGGTCTGCGTGGCTGAAACCCAAGACACTCAGGCTGCAATGGTCGCAGCTCAAGCGGTGGAGGACACACTGGGACGCATCTTGGGGGACCTGAGGTCGTCCGTCCCTCGTCCGTCCGCTTAGGACTGGACGTGGGACAACCCCCCCCAGAGGGGGCCATCCCTGTCCTCTCAGTCCTCCGGGTCGAAGGGGAGGAGCTGAAGGTCCTCACCGACGACCTTGTTGGTGAAGATGAGGAGCTGTCCTTCGTAGTCCTCCAGCAGCTCTGCTTCTGGGAGGAGGCCAAGGATTGCGTTGCGGAGTTCGGTGTAGGTCATGACTTCACTATATCTGAGCAGTTGCTGCTTGTCAAGCAGTTTCTACTCATCCTCGCAGTCGTGACCGTAGGCCCATTCTTCCGCGTCGGTCTCGTCGGTGAGGTCGAAGATTCGGTTGCATTCGGTACATGTTGCGTTCATGGCTTGCACAATACAGGAGGGGGAGCCTTCTGTCAACAGGAAAATCTTTTCCAAAAACCCCTTGACAGGGAACCTAAACCTCCCTATAGTGAAGGCATGAGCAAGCGAGACGCCTACCAAGCAGTCACCGACCGAGTGCTGGCACTCATTGACGAGGGCGTCGCCCCATGGCGCAAGCCGTGGGCCGACCAGATGCCCCGATCCATGAGCACCGGCAAGACCTACCGTGGGATCAACCTGTTCCTCCTGGATTCCGGGTGGTGGGGAACCTACAAGAAGATCGCAGAGATGGGCGGTCAGGTTCGCAAGGGGGAGAAGGGGAGCGTTGCAGTGTTCTGGCGCTTCATCGACTCCACCGATGCCGACGGCAACGAGAAGAAGATCCCCCTCCTGAGGTACTACCGTGTGTTCCGGCACACTCAGGCCGACTGGGCCGACGGGATGCCCGAGAAGTTCAGTCAGTCGAACCTGCCCGGCACCGACAACGAGAGGATCGTGGCCGCTGAGCAGATCGTCACGACCTATCGCAAGTCGGAGAACGCCCCCCGGTTCGACGCTGAGGGGTGGGATCGTGCCTGCTACATCCCCAGCACCGATGCCATTCAGATACCTGCACTGGAACAGTTCGAGGCTTCCGAGCACTACTACTCGACCATGTTCCACGAGATGGGCCACTCCACGGGTGCAGCCTCTCGACTCAACCGAGAGGGCGTCACCGATACGGTGATGTTCGGGAGTCACCGCTACGCACGGGAGGAACTGGTAGCCGAGATGACCGCTGCCATGCTCATGGGGCAGTGCGGGATTGAGGATGCCACCATCGAGTCGTCAGCGGCCTACCTGAAGCATTGGCGAGACCAGATCGAGGCCGACCCCCGGCTCATCGTCAAAGCCGCAGGGGAGGCACAGAGGGCGGCAGATCACATCCTGGGAGTCACCTGGGATGACTGAGGGAGCGCCCCCCGGAAAGATGAAACTTTTCGGGGGGAACCCCTTGACAATCGAACCCAACTGCCCTACCATAACCTCATGGCACTACAGGAACCAGAGGCTATCGGTCGAACCGGCTTTCTGGATGAAAGTCCGTACATCGAGACAAAGTTCCAGGACTTCGGACGACAGGACTGGGAGTCCTGGTTCACAGAAGGGCAATGCCACGCCCTAGCCATCGCCATCCATGAAGTCACCGGGTGGCGAATCTGGGCGGTAGGCACTGACGACTCGTTCGACTGTGACCTATGGGCGGGCCACCTGTTCATCCAGACGCCTACAGGCCACGCCCTAGACATCACCGGCATCCTCTCCATGGATGAGATGACCCAACGCTGGGATGACTACATCCCTATCCCCACCTATTCCTTCCCTACCGACCCGGATGCCATCCTTGACTACTGGCCGGAACCCCTCATGGGGGTAGCAGAAGCCATGGTGAACTACACGCTCGCGAACGCTGGGCTAGAAAGGGCTTGACATGCCGACCCATATGACGTACCATGAGTTCATGTCAAACCCCACCCCGGAACTACTGGAAGCCTTCGGATGGTGGGGAGTAGACGACTGGGAAACCTACTTCACAGAGGGCGAATGCCACGCCCTAGCCATCGCCATCCACGAGGCAACAGGATGGGATATCTGGGCAGTGGGCACGGGGCCGGACTTCAGTGTAGAGCACTGGGAGGGCCACGTTTTCATCGCTACCCCCGACCTGCTCGCACTAGACATCACCGGACTTTCCACGTTTGAGGATCAGGAGCTACTGTGGTCGAACCTGGAACACGCCCCCTTCCTTACCTCGGTGGGGGTACTGGAAGCAGTATGGGATCCCCCAGACCTGGAAACTGCTCGCAGCATGGTCGAATGGACTCTATCCAACGCTGGCCTGGAAGTCCCCGCCCAAGCCGGTCCGTAAGACTCCAAAGGCTGGACGCTCGGACTTGCGGACTCTCGGACTCTCGGACTTGCGAGAAAAACTTCAAGAAACCCCTTGACAATCGCAGCAATCCACGGTAAGGTACACACATGAACATCACGACGAGCCACACCACCACCATCACCTTGGAGCACGAGAAGGTCGGGAAGGTCATCCTGCCCTACGAGCCCACCGACCCCGACGACGTTATCATCTCCGACGACGGCAACACGATCACCTACGCTACCTTCGACCCGTGGCAGTTCGACTACGAGTTTCCTGAGGGCGTCGACTTCGTGCAGGGGAACCCCGGCTACATCCACTACTGCAACAACGTGCAGGAGTGGATCGACTCCATCCACGAGACCCCCCACATGAACATCTTCCCAGTGGGCGTCTACGAGCACGGGAACATCGAATACTCCCTGGCGGGGGAGTCGATGTTCTCCTCCGACCAGTTCGACTACTGTGTGGGAGCGGCCATCGCCATCCCCGGAGGCCCCGAGGGCTTCACCGACCCGGAGGGGGCGGCACGGGCCATCCTGAGGGAGTACACCGACTGGTGCAACGGGGAGACCTACTCGATCGTCACCCTCACCCGCAACGGAGACACCTGGGAGAATGACACCGACAGGGGAGTCATCGGATACCGCAACGCCCTGGAGGAGGTGGGAGCGGGGGCCTAGCCCCCTCCCCTTCCCCGAAGGTCCGGACTGACCCTGGATCTACTTACTTAGTCCCGTCGTCCGTCCCGTCCCCAGGACCTCCTGTTGTCCGGTCCTAGGGTCCTGTCATCCATCGAACGTCCGTTCCTCGAACAGGTGTTCTGTCCGGTGGGACGCCCTCTCTCCCGACGTCTCCCTCAGTGGGGACTGTGTGTCGGTGGTTCCTGTGGATAACTCATCGGGTAGACCTTACCATGAGGCTACTTCGTGGCGCAATAGGCAAAATAACCTATTGCGTAGATGCTCTCCAGCTTGTATAGTGAAGCCATGAACAACGCCTTGAGCAGCAACCATTTCAGCACAGACATCCAGACCGGGGATGCGATGGAGTGGCTGAGGATCACTCACCCGGCCGAGTACCGCGGCATCCTTCAGGAGTTCCCCGAGTACGAAACCCGCGTCATGAGCGGGGCGTGGTGGGACACCGACGAGATGGGAGTTGACTTCGAGTGGGGATCCTGGCTTACCGATGCCGTCGAGGCCACCGGGCTCGTGTTCTGGGAGGAGGGCGAACCCTTCGCTCTCACCCGAGACGAGGAGGGGTCCCCGACCTTCTAGTTGACAGGACCGGACAAGTGTGCTAGGTGTCCGGTCCCCATAGGACCTCCTTGAGGCTAGGTTGTTTCACCTAATCTCAAGAAACCACTTGACACACCCGCCCGACGGAGGTAAGGTGAACACGTGAGCACGACACGTCAAGCCGTCAACAACGCGATCCTCCGACTGGAGCACACCCTTGACGCCCTCGGGGTGCAGCTAGTGGAGTTTCACACAGAGGATGGTAACCAGTGGTCAGAGATCTACCACGCCCTCCGAGACATCACCTACCGGATCGAGAACCTCTCCAGCCGGATGCTCGATATGGAAGACGAGCAGCAGGAGTGAGGGGGGCCGGGCGTCCAGTCCGAATGGGACAGGATGCTTGACAAGTGAAGATCCCTCGTGTAATGTGGGCATCAATATTATATTGAGCCCTCCCGCAAAAGTGGGGAGGGGACGGCATGGCGTTAGGTGTCATGCGCCTCTGAAGTGGCGAGAACTTCCCCTAGGGGTCTCAGTTTCTGTTCGCAGAACCTGAGACCCCTTGATCGAGGGTGGCGGTACCCTGGTGCAACTGTCGGGGGGTGGCAAGTTCGAGGCCCCCACCTGGCCGGAGGACTGACAACCTGACACCTTCATAGAGTGATGCTGTCCGGAAGGTAGACTGAGTGACGGTGGACGCACACTCTTACCGGGTCCGTTTCCAGGACGGGAGAGAGGTGTCCTTCGGGACGGACTATCTGTCCGCTGTCCGGTTCGTTTGGACTGTGCGGGGCACACTGTCGGAGTTCGACGAGGACGGGTGCCTGGTCGCTTCCTACGACTACAGTGTCAGTCCTCTCCCCCTAGGATGACGACCACCGGCTCGTCGGGGTCGGTATTGGGGATGGGGATGTTGCCTTCCAGTTCGGTCAGCATGGCGGTCATCTCCGGGGTGATGTCGTCGCAGCGGTCGACGTGGTCGAAGTGGTCTGTGTTCTGCATGTGTCTATTGAACATCATGGTGGGGGAGCGTGTCAAGTGGGGTTTTTAGGTGATATAACCCACTTGACAGGAGTTGCTCATCTAGTATCATGGGGCACATGAAGAAGCGAAGCCCCGCCCGCGAGACGCCCCGATCCACGGGCAACATGCTGCGTATCAATCAGCGTGCTCACACGTTCAAGGATCGGAAGAAGGACGCGAGCCGCAAGGCTTGCCGAGGAAAGGTGTACGCATGACCGCCAGCAACGAGCGAGGCAAGAAGATGGGCAACTCCCGCAGCCTGGGGCTCTGCTCCTACGGGTGCTGTCGAGGAACCCGCACGGGAAGCAAGGCCCGAACCCGCAAGATCCTCCGGGCCCGCGAGAAGCGAGCCTGGCAGAAGCAGGCCAACGCCTGAAGGAATCTCGAAAAACCCCTTGACAAGGGGTGACACCCTCCCCCATACTGAACACACACCACAAAGCACTCAGGAGGTGCCACGAAATGACCATCATGTGGGATGACCCCGAACTTGACGACATGGCCGACGAGATCGCCATGCTGGAAGCGGGCCTCGACATCGACCCCGACGACCTACTTGACATGGAGATGGAAGCCCGACTGCGCGAGCGGCCGCACGGCTTCACCGACGAAGGGGAGGGGTGGTGACACCCCAAACCACCTTGACAACCGACGCCCACCTGTGGCACAATGACCACATGAACAAGGAGACCAAGTGAGACACGCGAGAATCAGCATCGACCTGACGGAAGCCTGGGAGTCCTGGGACGTGCTCATCACTGACCCGGACGCCCCGGAGGACGTCACCTCCGAGTGGATGGAAGCAAACCCCGACGGGTGGGAGCTGCACGACATCCGAGACAGCGGCAGCAACGGGTGGAGCGACCTCGAAGTGGACGACTACGATCCCCGAGAGGTGGCATCATGAGGCTGGAAGGATGGGAAGGTGGGCGACTTGGGGAAACCATCGCCCTAACCGTCCTGGCACTAATCCTCGTCGCACCGATCGTCCTGATTGTGGTCCTGGCACTCGCCACCACAGGATGCCCCTGGTACCTGTGGGCAGCCCTAGCCGTCCTACTGAACGTCCTTTGGCTCAAAACCTTCTTCAGGTTCGACATTGAGTGGCACGACAAAAACGACGAAACCTCTTGACAGGCACCCTCATGTTGGCGTAACATGACCACATGAGCAAGGCACCAGCCATAATCGTGGATCGGGACGGGACGCTAGCCTCGGTGGCACACGTCGCCCCCACCACAAGGGACCGGGACGCATGGAGAGAATACAACGCTGCTCTCCCATTCGACGCCCCAGTCCCCAACGTGGTCAACATGCTCAACTGGGCACGCAGGACGCTCCCGGACGTCACGATCATCATGACATCGGGGCGGGCAGCGGGAGACTTCCCCGGAGATATCCGCAGGAAGCGCCACATGGAAGGGTGGATAGCGAAACACCGACTCCCCATAGACGTCCTTCACATGAGGGAGGGGGGGGACCAGCGTAGAGACTCCATCGTCAAAGCTGAGATGTTCCACTCCTTCATTGCTGACAAGTTCGACGTCCTCCTAGTCATAGACGACAGACCACAAGTCTGTGACCTGTGGAGAGACCTTGGACTTCCCCTCATCCAAGTGAAGGATCCGGGGATTCTTCCACCAATCGCAGAAATGTCTCGACAAGCGGCAACGGTAGCCCTATAGTTACATACATGGAAACCAACACCGAGACCGAGACCGAAACCCTGTTCTGCGAGGGGTGCCAGGAGTACGTCGAAGTCACCCTTGGTGAGGACTTCCTCACCTACACCGACCCCGGCAGCGGAGAGGACTTCGGGTTCTGCCTCGACTGCCTGGAGCCGCCCGAGTGATCGAGAGCCCCTGCCTGCGGGTGGGGGCCACGGTCGTCCGTCCCACGACTAGGACATCCGTCCGGTCCTCAGGGACTTTTAGTCCGTCCCACGACTAGTTCGTCCCCCTGAAAATCTTGAAAAACTTCGAGAAACCCCTTGACTTCCCTTCCTCAGTGCCTTATATTGAACTTGTAAGCAAGCAGCCGGAGAAATGGAAGGGCCAACCTGTAGAGAGGCTCTAGCAGTTCGATTCTGCTCCCGGCACGTACTGTAACCCCTATAGCACCGTCACCCTCCTGCCGGGGTGCGTGACTTTGGACGGGCTGGGGCACTTGGCAGGGGCATGTTAGGGACGTCTAACATGTCGGACCAGCCTCCGGACCGTACAGGTTCGGAGGCAGTCCGTTTTAGGGGGACTGGAGGACTTTCGGACTGGAGGACACTCGGACTGTCGGACTGTTGTGTCGTCCGGTCCGGTCGGGTGGGGGGCTGTGGGTTCACCCGAAGAAATCCAAGAAAAGGCTTGACATCCCCTCACTATCCATGGCATCATACTGGCATGAACCCGAGCGACACCGATACCGTCACCATCCGAGCGACATTCGACGCCTACGAGTGGGTCGACATCTGCACCTTCTGTGGATCCGAGAACATCTCGGAGCCTCGGGCAGGCACCGGCAAGGTGACCTGCGAGAAGTGTGGGGGATGCGCCCTTCCTGACACGCACGACATCCCGCTGGAAGCTAACGGGTGGGTCGACCCGATGAACCCATGGGGCTCCTTGGAGCAGGATGGGTATGACGACTCCCGCGAGCCTGACTCGATCACGCTTCCTTTCGTGGAGGCCCTGGGGTTTCTTCTCGACTTCCCTGGGGGAGTGTGGGGCGTCACGGACTGCGAGGCTTCCACTGACTGGCGTACCGGCCGCTCCAAGCGTGTTACCGCCCACGTCGACGGTGACCCCAAGGTGGTCGACTTGCTGCTGCTGGCTTTCTGGGAGGTTTCCGAGCGGGTCGCCTAGGGGCACCGGGGGGGGTGAGGCTCGCCCTTCCCCTCCGCTGGGGCAGGCACTCCAGCAGGGGGGGGACGTGGGTTCTCGGGACTTTAGAAAGTCCGGACTTACCTCGTTCTTAGCTTATTGGACTGGGACCTGTCCGGTCCTGGTGTCCGGTCCTGGTGTCCGCACCCCGGACTCCCGATGTTAGGTTGCCCTAACATGGGGTGTGTGGCATCACGACCACACTATGTCTCGGCCGTGGGCCTCCGCCCATCGGGCTGCGCTCAGGAGACTGGCAGCGCGGAGCTGCCAGTACCCCTCTATGGCATGGATGGGGGCGACCGCGTCCATGGCAGCCGCCCGTACCATGATGTCATCCGATGCCAGGATGATGGTCGCTGGCACCTCGGATCCTGTCGGCTCGAATGGAACCTCAAGGATCTGCTCGAACATCGTTCGAGCGTTCCTGTTGTTCAGGTCGATGATGAGCCCTTCATCCCAGAGGTGGTCGAACTCATCGGCCCGGTAGGTGGGGGTGATCTGTGTTCCCATGCCATGAAGATACAGCACCTCACTAGAGCGGTCAAGTAGGCAAGATATCCCAATTTTGGGGCTTGTGTTGCGTTGTGAGGTTTGCTACCTTCTATGTCACCTTTCTCTCGTTAGGGGGGCTTCTAGGGGCCTCTCAGAGGATCCGAAGAAATCCGAAGAAATCGCTTGACCCCCACCACAACAAGGAGTACCGTTAGACACATGAACACCGAACACAACGGCCCCAAGCGGGGGCGAGGCTACTGGGGGCGGAAGGCAGAAGCCAAGGCCGTCAGCAAGCGTCAGCGTCGGATCAACGACCGCAAGGCCTGCAAGGAGGACCGCGACTGAAGGAACCGGACACCACAAGAGAGGGAAGGGGGGTCCACCCCCCCCGACCCCGGACCGGACCCGGACCCGGACGTCCGAAGGGGACGTCCAGCCAAAAGGGGAGGGCTGTCCTGCGGACGTCCAGTTGTCCGTCCCGCGGACAGGACATGGGAACCCCCCTCCGGGGGGTTTCCATCCTTTCAGTAGTAGTCATCCTGTCGGGCGAGGCAGTTATCCACCATGGCCTCCTCCTCCCGACTGATGCAGGCGGGGCAGTACGCTTGTCGCTCATCCGGGCCATCCTCGCGGGAGCCGAGGAACATGAGGATAGATTCCATCTCATCCTCCGGGGCAAGCTCCCCGCAGGAATCGCACTCGATGAGGTCGTCGTTGTTGTTCATACCCTAATGATGGGGCATGACGTTAGGAATGTCAAGTAGAAATCCGAAGAAATCCGAAAAAGTTTGGATCGAACGAGTGTTCGATCGGACGGCCCCTAGCAGGTCCTCGGCCAGGAGTCAAATCGGACGGCCCCTAGCAGGTCCTCGGCCAGGAGTCAAATCGGACGGCCCCTAGCAGGTCCTCGGCCAGGAGTCAAATCGGACGGCCGATCGAACACCTGTTCGTAGGCAAGACATCCCAAAGGTGGAGGCTTGACTCCCCTATGGGGGTGCTGTAACGTTACGGGTGTCGACAGGGAATCCCCCACTAGTGCGGGGGCTGGAGACTTGAGGGGTACTAGAGCCGCAGGGGCGGGCTATCAGCGCCCATAGGGGAGACACCGAAGTTCCCCACAAAAATGGCCGAGGTGGAGATAGCATCCCACCGCAGGAAAACGAGCCGGGCGCAGAGCAGCCAGCAACCGGAGCCAAGGTCTAACATCCCCCCGTCGAACGAGCTACCGGGCAGGGGGGCAGGGAGGGAGGCAGACCCCCCCAACTTTCTCGAAAAAAAATCGGGAAAGGGGTTGACACCTCCAACCTTGCTAGGTATAGTGAAGATATCAAGAACGCCGGGGGTCACTGCCGAAAGGTAATCCCGGCCCCGAAAGCCCCACCGGGAAACAAGGGGATCCGGGGGGAGGGTAACCTCCCCCCACTAGCAACTTTACAACTGAATCTTGGAGGAAACCTCGAACCTGTGAGGAACCATCTGGGGCGGGCAAGCTTGACCGCCACCCGACGCGAGAGCGTAGGAGTAACCCGATGAATCACCCCCTGACGACTAACGACCACGACCATCGCCCTGGCAGCGGTGGCGATTCCTGAATGAAGGGGTGGGGAGGGCGAAAGACAAGGTGAGAGAAACAGGAGAACGGGACCCGCTCAAACTGAGAGTAACCGGGGAGTGCGCACAATCCGGGGAGGGTAGGGGAGAGAGGGACCCGGTCGAGGTTTCCTCCAAGATTCGGTTGTAAAGTCCTTGACAGGACGCCAGGACAGTGCAACAATGAAGGACACCAAGAGGGGACGAGAGAACTTGTCTCGAAGTCCTTTTAGGACAGGACAAACGGGGGGAAAGATGTCCGTCCCCGGACCCGGACGTCCGCTCCGGACGTGGTGTCCCGTCCTCCATGTCCGTCCCAGGACTAGGACGTAGGTGGGGGCTGTGTCCGTCACTCCTAGCGGACTTCACTCCACCGCAGGGGCGAAGTCCGTTACGATCATGGGGCGGGAAACAGCTCCGGGAAGCAGTGAGGGCACCGCCAGCGGAGAGCCGGATCGAGCCAGACGAGCGGGTTGCCGTGGTGTCCGCAGCGAGGTGCGTAGGCGTTCGGGGTGTCCGGGGACGGGTCAGACATCGTCCTGATCTCCCAGGGTGCCGTCGTACCAGCACGCCGAGCACGGACCGCCAGCCACGTCGTCGGTCAAGTTCCCACAACCCATAGGACACGGCGCTCGATCGTCGTCTTCGTCAAGCTCCCACGTGTGGGTGGCTGGGCTCGGGTTCGGGGTGGGTGCGTCAGCCACGGTCGGTCTCCTCGATCGGCTTGGTGTCCTCTGGAACGCTGAACGGTCCGTGTGTGTCCACCCACCGCTTGCACCAGTGGCACGGACACATGAGTGCGAACGTGGGTTCGCCACGTCCGGGGAGGGCTACCGGAACGCTTCCCACGCCCGACGAGGTTGAGGTGTTCTTCGTTCATGGGGCGATCTTGCCACACACTCCCCGT
>ERZ795046.1410-NODE-1410-length-24624-cov-14.350360_pt1 | contig 24624 bp, 23 predicted proteins | sample MGYA00375130_ERZ795046 | MGnify/ENA primary metagenome ERZ795046 (study PRJEB30175, sample SAMN05720202) | activated sludge metagenome | isolation source: anaerobic digester from wastewater treatment plant | place: Japan | collected 2015-05-15 ...
CAAGGATTATAGGTTTAGTAAGGATGTAAAATAAGCTGTGTAAACTCTGTAAGAATTCGAGAAGACCAGTTTATTCTCTGTATAATACAGAACTTTGTCTAGAGGAATACCAGGTTTGCTGTTGACAAGGTATTCATAATATCTGTATAATTTACTCTACAGTTTAAGACAATGGCGTCTTGCTGTATCCTGTCCAATGGCGGATTCCCAGAGAAGGGTATTTTTGTCTATTTTTATAAAAAATAAAGGAGGCAAAAGTGCAAGAGAAAAATATATGGGAAGTCGCCTTAAAACAGTTTGATAACGTTGCAGAAAGGTTAAACCTGGAATCCTACATAAGGGAAAAACTGAGGAGACCCAATAGGGTCCTTACTGTAAATTTTCCGGTCCGTATGGACGACGGATCAATAAAAATGTTTGAAGGTTACAGGGTTCAGTACAGCCTAGACAGAGGACCTGCCAAAGGTGGCATAAGATATCATCCCAAAGTTACTCTGGATGAAGTAAAGGCACTTGCCATGTGGATGACATGGAAATGCGCTGTGGTAAATATCCCATACGGTGGAGGTAAGGGGGGAGTTATCTGTAATCCCCGTAATATGAGTATGGGAGAGCTGGAACGTCTCACCAGAAGATTTGCCATAGAGATAGCCTCTTTCATAGGTCCTCAAAGAGATATCCCTGCCCCGGATGTCAATACAAACCCCCAGACTATGGCATGGATTATGGATACTTACAGTACAAATGTTGGATACCCCGTCCCCGGAGTAATTACAGGGAAACCTGTAGAGATAGGAGGATCTGAAGGAAGAGGGGAAGCCACTGCAAGGGGATGCCTGTTTACTATCCTTAAAGCCTGTAAGTTTCTTGGATTACCTGTAAAGAATTCCAGAGTGGTTATTCAGGGTTATGGCAATGCAGGGTATAATATGGCAAAGCTTATCAAAGGAGAAGGGGCTAAGGTGATAGCAGTCTCTGATTCAGGCGGGGGTATTTACAATGAAGATGGACTCGACCCGGAAGAGGTTATGAGACATAAAAAAGAGACAGGTTCGGTGGTGGATTTCCCGGGTGCAAAAAATGTAACAAATGGGGATTTATTAGAGATAGAATGTGAGATTCTTGTTCCAGCAGCACTGGAGGATCAGATCAATGAGAGTAATGTCGATAGGATAAAAGCCAAAATAGTAGCAGAGGCTGCGAATGGACCTACAACTCCAGGTGCAGACAAAATTCTGCTGGATAGGGGTATTTTCCTCATCCCTGATATACTGGCTAATGCAGGTGGGGTTACTGTGAGTTACTTTGAATGGGTGCAGAATCTCCAGGCTTTCTACTGGAAAGAGGAAGAAGTAAATCGAAGACTGAAAGAGATTATGGAAAATAGCTTCGACCAGGTGCTGGAGATATTCCTCAGAGAAAAAGATGTGGATATGAGGACAGCTGCATATATGCTGGCAGTTAATAGAGTGGCTGAGGCTATCAGGCTTAGAGGGATTTATCCATAAAGTTTCTACTATTGGAGAGTAACTTTTGATGTATTCTTTCTTCAGGGAGAAAACTCAGGAGGATTTTAAATCCTCCTGAGAGAACATACTTATCCTGTAGTCATCTTTTCTCTCTAAAAGGACAATCGTGCTGTGAGATATCCTGATATTCCAGTAGGCTTTGGGGTCAGCACGGAGCAGATGAAGTATTATAGCCCTTATAGCACCGGCATGGGAAACAACGAGTACATTTTCTTCTTTATGTTTACTGCATATACCTTCTATGGACCTTATAACCCTATCTGTGAGCTCTTTAAACGTCTCCCCATTTGGAGGTGACACATTCCAGGGGTCATCCCGCCATCTCTTGAAGAGGTCAGGGTCAACCCTTTCTATATCAGAAATAGACATACCTGTCCATCTTCCAAAGTTCATCTCTCTGAGATTTGAATCATAGAAGATAGGGACATTTAAATAACTGTTTATGATCTCTGCTGTTTCTCTCGTCCTTGGTAGATCACTTGAATAGATAGAGGAAAATTTTATATTTTTCAATGCGCCAGCCAGTTTTTTAGCCTCATCTCTCCCCTTTTCATTCAGGGTTGTATATGTCTGCCCCTGGTATATGCCCCTTCTGTTCCAGGAGGTCTCTCCATGCCTTACCATATAGATCTTCATAAGAGTAAAAGGGAGATAACCTCTGCAAACTCACATATCGCCCCGTAGTTATCCCCTGTAAGTCCTCCTATACGTTTATTCAGATAGCCTGCAAAGATAAGACCAGAGATAACTGTTACTGCAAAGACTAAAACTCCCCTTATTCTTCCGATAAGAAGGGATAGTATGATTGTAATAATCAGAGAAAAGAGTAGGTCTTCTCTTTTTATACCTCCACTGAAAATACTCCCCTTACCTGTTATCCTAGCATATGGAAACAGGTATATGGAGAGGGTAATCAAAAATCTGCCGATTACTGGAGAGAGTAAAAGGGTATAGACGGGGACACCTGAATTACTGATGGCAAGATACTTTAATCCCAACATAAAGAATATCCCTGTCGCTCCAAATGTCCCTATCCTGCTGTCTCTCATTATCTCCAGGATACCCTCTCTATCTCTTCTGCTCATAATACCATCCAAAGTATCAGCAAAACCATCCAGGTGAATGCCACCTGTTATAACCTCCCAGACGAAAAGAGTTATGAGGGAGGCAATCTCTCTGGTAGATATCCTGGATATGATAAGAAAAGATATAGAAGTGACAATTCCTATAAAAAGACCAGCCAGTGGAAAGACCCTTGGACTTTTCCTTAAAGCAGATTCATTAAAGGGGGCTCTTAGAGGTAATATGGTTAAAAATCTGAGAGCCTCGATAAACTCAAGCATTTCTTGAGACACCAGCCTCTTCAAATGTCTTCATATTATAGTAGGCGCTGAGTGCACAGTCGATAATAAGCATACCTGTAGCAGAACCTGTCCCTTCTCCCAATCTCATATCCAGTGTAAGTAGAGGCTTGAGACCCATCATTTCCAGTGCTATCTTATGACCAGGTTCCTGAGATAGATGAGAGGGAATCATATATGGGAGAACACCAGGGGCTATCCTGTATGCAAGCAATGCCCCTACCGTTGAGATAAATCCATCAATCATCACCGGCTTTCTTACTCTGGCACAGCCTATTATAAATCCAGCTATTGCTCCGATCTCCAATCCACCAACTTTTGCCAGGACATCTATTGGGTCATTCGGATCAGGTCTGTTTATCTCTATAGCCCTTTCTATCAATTCTCTCTTTCTTCTTATCCCTTCTCCATCCAACCCTGTACCTGGACCGATCAGTATATCCAGGGATGTTGATGGTGAAAATACGCTGAGTATTGCACTGCTCGGTGTAGTGTTACCTATACCCATCTCGCCGGTTCCTGCTATATCAAAACCAGAATTATTCAGCTCTTCTGCTACCTTTATCCCTACCTCTACTGAACCTATAGCAGCCTCTCTGCTCATAGCAGGTCCTTTAGAAAAATCCTCAGTGCCTCTGGCTACATTATAATCTCTAAAATATGGAGAGGTGGTCTCTATCTTCTCTGCAACTCCAACATCAACAACTAATACCTTTGCCCTGGCTACAGAGGCGATTGCATTTATCCCCGCTCCACCTGATAAAAAGTTATGTACCATCTGTACAGTTACCTCCTGCGGGTATGCACTTACACCACTTATGGCTACACCATGGTCTCCAGCCATAACCACAATGTATCTCTCTTCTATCTTAGGGGTGGTGCTACCGGTGATACCCGCAAGCTGTACCACAATCTCTTCCAATCTCCCAAGACTTCTACGAGGTTTTGTAAGACTATCCCACCTGGACCAGACCCTTTCCTGCACATGTCTATCCAGAGGTTTTATATTAGAAATAGCTTCATTTAGATTCATTCTTTACCTCCATAGGTATCCCTGCAATCATAAAGAGTACCTTATTAGCATTACCTGCAAATATCTGATTTACTCTACCAAGCAGGTCCCTGTACCTTCTACCAAGAGGATACTCAGGGACGATACCGAGTCCAACCTCGTTGGATATGACAATTACCTCACCCTTAAGCCCCCTAGAGTAAGCGGAGATTTCTTCAGCTATTCTTGCCACCTCTTCATCGGTATATTTCTCTAAAAGATTCGACACCCACATTGTAAGACAATCAACTATGATATAATCCTCATAAGAGGAGTTTCTTATGGCATTAAAAATGTCTTCAGGCTCTTCTACTGTCTTCCAGTGTGATGGTCTCTCTGCCCTGTGCCTTTTTATCCGTTCTTCCATCTCATCATCCAGGGGCAGGGCGGTAGCTATAAGAACTACCGCCTCTTTATTCTCACAGAGTTTCTGGGCAAACTTACTCTTACCGCTTCTGGCTCCACCAAGTATAAGTGTTAAACTCATTTAAAGAGCTCCGGATGGAGATATTTAGCTATAGTTTCTAGCGCTATAACCAGTCTGGGACCTGCTCTAAAGATTATGTCATCATTTATTGTGAATATCTTTTGATTCTTTACAGCCTTCAGCATCCCCCATCCAGGGCGTTTCGCTATATCCGAAAGGCTGCCCCCCATACTGGATTCTGCAGCGATTATGACATCAGGGTCTTCCTTAATAAGTTGTTCAAGGCTAAATATTGGATATGCGGTCTTGGCATCCCCAGCCAGGTTTATCCCTCCAGCTTTTTTTATTAAATCATCTATAAAACTTCCTGGACCAGCGCTCATAAGTGGCTCATGCCAGAGTTCAAAGAAGACCTTGGGTTTATTTTTTACCTTACCGACCTTACTTGTAACCCTGGCTATTCTAAATTTCAAATCAAATATCAGGTCATTAGCCTCTTTCTCTGCTCCAGTTACAAGTCCAATTTTATAGATACTCTTTAATACCTCATCCAGATTATGCGGGTATGACGTATATACAGGAATACCCATCTTCTCTAATCTCTCTATAAATTGTCTCTGCACACCACCTGTTGAAATTACCAGGTCAGGTTTTAATGCTAGGACTTTTTCTATATTCGGGTCCTGAAAAGTACCGATTTTTTCTCTGGTTTTAGCCTCTTCTGGATAGTTACAGTATGTGCTTACGCCAACAACCCTGTTACCTAAACCTAAGGCAAAGAGTATCTCTGTTGTATCAGGGGCTGTTGAGATGATTCTCTGTGGTTCTTTGGTCACCTTTACTGTCCGACCAGTATCATCTTTAACAGTAACAGGGAAGTTACTGGCAATAGCTATATTAGCTGTAAGACTCAAAATTAAAGATAAAATAATTATCAGCTTTTTCACAATCTTCCTCCTTCCAGAATGATTGGTTTCCCCTGAAGATACCTCTTCATAAGAAATGCATATAAGACGGGCAGAAACAGAATCACTATGAACTATTTATTCTCTCCATAATGCCAAGCCTCCTTTCCTCGAAGGGTCTGGCATATTCTGACAGGCAGGTCTCCTGGCTTCCAGCACAGATCCTGCGCCTTCCCGGTTTCCCAGTGGCATAGTGCAGGACCATTAACACTGGTCACAGTAGCGGGACTGCAGCGGATTTCCACCGCTTTCCCTTTTAATCCTCAAAGAGGAACCGCCAGATTATGCACTTTCCAGTATGATACTACAGTGATATATACTGAGTCAAGGCTGACAGGAGACATAAATGCCGTGACGCGTGAAGCGTAATGAATGGGATTTCCTCTTCCCTGACGAGAACTTTCCTTTCTCCCTCTCCCTTGACGGGAGAGGGCAGGGGTGAGGGTGAAAGGGTATAGGTTTATTATTATAAAAGACGAGATTGTAGGGGCAATTAGTGACAGGTGAGGGCACGATTTATCTAGCAAAATGATGTGGGACTGGATAAATCTATGTTAATTTTGCCAGAATCTGATAGAATATTATAGAATATGCTGGCAGGAGGGAAAATATCAGATGGATAAAAACTTAATTATTAATGCCCATGTCCATTTTGAGAACATATCTTTAATAAGGGAGACCAAAGAGTTCTTTCAGGGGTTGGCGATTGAAAAGTTGAATATAGTCAGTCCGGCACGACCAGATAGGGTAAACAGTAATCCCCAGGCTATCTGTTTCAAGGCTATGTATCCGGGAGATATATACATCTCTGGCGGCTTGGATTACTCCGGTATAGAGGGAAAATCGGATAGGGAGATAGAAAAGTTGTTCAAAGATCAGGTCCACAGGTTAAAGGAAATCGGATTTGATGGGATAAAACTTCTGGAGACAAAGCCTAATTATGCTAGAATTATGCCTTTTCCTATAGATAGCCCTTTATATAACTCTTTTTTCTCAACCATAGAGGAATTGGATCTACCTATCTTCTGGCATGTAGCCGATCCTGAGGAGTTCTGGGATAAAGAGAGAATCCCACCGGTAGCGAAGGAGAGAGGATGGGATTATACCGATGGTAGCTATCCGTCAAAGGAGGAACTGTACCAGAGGGTAGATAATGTACTGAAGAGATTTCCAGGATTGAAAATCGTCTTTGCACATTTTTATTTCCTCTCGGCAGACCTGAAGAGGGCTGAAAATCTATTGGATAGATTTCCCAACATCAACCTGGATATTACACCCGGTTCTGAGATGTACTATAATTTTTCGAAAGACCCTGAAAAAACAAGAGAATTCTTTATAAAATATCAGGACAGGATAGTATTTGGTGATGACACCTCAGTATCTAGAAACGGAATAATGAAGGAACTGATAACTAACAGGATAAAATTTATGAGAGACTTCCTCGAGACAGATGAAGAGTTTTCGATTGGACCAACCGATAAGAATTTCCTTGCCAGACCAGACAGGGTGAAGGGGATAAAATTACCGCAGTCAGTGCTGGAAAAGATATACAGGCTGAATTTTTTAAGGATAGCTGGAGAGAATCCTCTGCCTCTGAATATCTCCCTGGCAAAAGAAGAGTGTCGGAGGATAGGAGAAGTTCTGGAAAAGAGATATAATTATCCTGAAGATGAAAATTTCGGTCTTCAGGCGGTAGACTTTCTTAGAGAAATGTTTGAATAGATGGCGGTGTCTTCTTTCTGAGATACTGGGCAGAGCCCTGATATATTTATGGATAGAATTATAAGGGCATACAGTAGACTGATAGAGAGTAATCTCGATAGACCAGAACTGGTTAAGAGTCTGATAAGATTTGGTCTTGAGGTTGGAAAGGTATGGGTTGACCACTTTAACAGGAATGGCATACCCCCTTCTCTCAGATATTTAAACAGTATATGTTTTCAGTTTATTCTGGAGCCCCTGAGACATCCTGAGAACTCTGGATTTGTAAATCTTCTTGCACCGGCAGAGATACTGCACTCTATGGACATATATCCAATGTTCATAGAGGCATACTCATCATTTGTCTCTGGATTTTACTGCGAGGATATATTTATAGACAGGGCTGAGTCGAGAGGTCTCTCGGGGACATTATGCAGTTACCATAAGACATTTCTTGGTTCACTTGAATACTCAGTACTGCCGAGGCTGAAATTTGCAGTAACATCTTCCATACTGTGTGATGGAAATTCCAATACATTCAAATATATATCAAAGAGTTATAAAATTCCATACTACATAGTAGATGTACCGTATGAGTACAGTGAGGAAGCGGTAAGATATGTTACTTCTCAGCTAAGAGAGATGATATCTATGATAGAATCAGCTACCGGCAGAAGATTTGATATAGACAGGCTTAGAGAGGTGATAAGGACAGAGAATGAGACGAGGGGATATCAGAGGCTCTGTATAGAGAGACTTAAAGACCATTCTATGCCCAATACTCTTACCTTTGAGATGTATAAGCTCTTTGTAACACACCCTGAGATGGGTAGAAAAGAGACGCTGGAGTTTTTTAAACTTCTTTCAGAGGATGTCCTGAAGTACCCTGATGGTGGCTATAGGATATTCTGGGTCCATATATTACCATACTATTTATATCCAGTTCAGAAGCATCTCAACTTTAACGATGAGTTCAAGCTCATAGGGTCTGACTTAAATTTTGATTATCTGGAAGACCTCGATGAGAAAAGACCCCTTGAGGCTATAGCGAGGAAGCTTATTCTCAATGTGAACAACGGGGATTTCAGAAGGAAGATAGAGAATATAAAGAGGCTTGTAACTGACCTCAGGATAGATGGGGTTATACACTTCTGTCAGTGGGGTTGCAGACAATCTTTTGGTGGAGTTATGCTCTTAAAGAGAGAGTTGGAGAAGCTTAATATCCCATTTCTGATTATAGATGGTGATGGGGTGGACAGAAGGAATAGCCCTGAAGGACAGATAAATACAAGATTATCTGCATTTTTAGAGATGTTGACCGGGAGAGGTAAGAGATGACAGGTTATGTTTGTAAGTACACCCCAAACCTTATTATAGAAAGCTTTGGCGACAGAACTTTGAGGATAGAACCGGAGGTATCCTCCTGCGAGATAGCTGATGGATTGACTCATCCCAATATGTGCAGTTATGCAAGACTTGTCCTGGAAGAATGTCTTGGTAAACATATAGATAAGATTGTCCTGGTGAACTGCTGTGATGCAATAAGAAGATTATACGACATTCTGAAGGCGGAACCTTCTGTAAAGTTTATCCACATCGTAGACCTTCCCAGGAAGAGAGATGTTATAGACAGAATAAGATTTAAAAATGAGATAATAAGGCTCATAGAGAGTTATCAGAAGTCGTTTGATGTAAATTTCAGTGCGGAGGCTTTGAGAAACCTCTTAAACAGCAGTGTTTCTACCACCAAAAAAGAGTATGGAGATATAAATATAGCAATAATTGGTGGCAGGAGCAGAAGATCTCTGGAGAAGATGATTGAAGAGTTTGGAGGGAATGTCATTTATAATCTCACCTGTACAGGGACTGTCCCTCCTTTCAGACCCGTGGGCTCTCTTTTTGACCCGGTGGAAGCTTATGCAGATATACTCCTGGACTCGTATCCCTGTATGAGGATGGATGATATAGATGAGAGACTCGACATTATAGAGGAAGATAAAAGGATAGATGGAGTTATATACCATACGGTAAAGTTCTGTGACCTTTACTCTTACGAGTACGCTATGATAAGGGATAGGATAAGAGTACCTATCCTTAAACTCGAAACAGACTACACGGATAACTCAGAAGGGCAGGTAAGAACAAGGGTGCAGGCTTTTATAGAGTCACTGAAGAGAGATTCGAATAAGAGAATGGTAACAGTTACAGGGAGAAAGGATATCGTAATAGGTATAGATAGCGGTTCCACCTCTACATCAGCGGTGATAATTGATTCAAATAAAAGTATTCTGGGTTATTCGATAGTTCCAACAGGGGCTAAGAGTATAGAGAGTGCAGAGAAGGCTCTCGAGACAGCCCTGAAATCTGCCGGAATCTCAAAAGATGATGCCTCTCTCATAGTTGCTACAGGCTATGGCAGGGTAAGCATCCCATTTGCCAATCTTGAAGTAACAGAGATCACCTGTCACGCCAGAGGTGCATTTTTCCTGGATAATAGCGTCAGGACGATAATTGATATAGGAGGGCAGGACAGCAAGGTTATCAGGATAGATGAAAATGGGAATGTTATAGATTTTATTATGAACGATAAATGTTCGGCAGGAACGGGAAGATTCCTTGAGAATATGAGCAGGGTTCTTGATATCCCTGTAGATAGAATGGGAGAAGAATCACTGAAGTGGAAAGAGGACATTGAGATAAGTTCTATGTGCACAGTATTTGCAGAATCAGAGGTCATTACACTCATTGCAAAGAATAAAGAAAAATCAGATATAATTCATGCATTGAACAAATCTATAACAAGAAGGGTAGCATCTCTGATAGAGAAGGTTGGAGGGGTCAAAAATTATATGATGACAGGTGGAGTGGCAAAGAATACCGGTGTGGTCAGATGCCTTGAGGAAAAGCTTGGGGAAAAAATTACCGTCCCGAAAGAGCCCCAGATAGTTGGATCTCTGGGTGCTGCTCTTTCAGGACTGGAGAAACTGTCTGATAAGATAGATTTTTAATATTCTAAGCTTTTTTTGATTCCCATCTCTCCTTCAGATAAAACGCTACTTTCTTTGGATATCTCTCTCTGGTAAAGACACCCTTTCTATTCCCCATAACCCTGATTATTCCCTGTTTTGTAACAAAATCGGCAAAACACCATACATGCTCACCTATTACAAAACTCAATCTATCCAAGACATTATTAAACCTCTTTATCATCTCTTCCTGATATTCCTCGGTAAACATTACCGGAGGGTCCTGATGAAGACCAGCTATAGTATCAGCTCCATACTCGGTCAAAAAGACAGGTTTTTTATACCTTGCATACCAGTCCAGGATGTCCCTTTCCAGCTGATACTCGATAATATCCAGATTCCCGGAGTCTGTATACCAGGAATAGTATCTATTTATACAGATAACATCCACGTATTTTGCCGTTTTACTCTCCTCAGCCCTCATACAATCCACCAGGGTTACCGGACGTGTAGGGTCCATACTTCTTGTTGCTGCTATAACTCTTCTGAAATAATCTTCTGCACCATCTTCCTGTGAAGCCGGTTCATTGGCAACGCTCCACATAACAACGGAGGGATGATTCTTATCTCTAGCTATAAGCTCTTTCATAACCTGGATATGATACTCCAGGGTCCTCTCCCCCGCCCTCTCTTCAGAGAATACCTTCCTGCCAGGGCTCATAAGACTGAACATATTCATACCAACAGCAGGAGCCTCGTCTATTACTAGTATCCCAAATTCATCGGCAAGGTCCAGGACCTCTTCTGCATATGGATAATGGGAAGTCCTGAAGGAGTTGGCGTTTATCCACTTCAGCAGATAAAAATCCTTTAAAACAATTACCGGGTCAAATCCCTTCCCCCTTATATTACTATCCTCATGTTTTCCAAAGCCTTTAAAGTAGACAGGCTTCCCGTTCAGTAAGAATTTGTCATCTTTTATCTCTACTTTCCTTATGCCTGTCTGTAATGAATAGGAGTCTTCAAGCTTATTATCGTTGTACAGATTGACCTTAAAAGTGTAGAGATACGGGTTATCGGGTTCCCAGAATTGGGCATTTCTCACCGTTAATGTCCCCTCTTCACCATATCTCTTGCTTATTTCTCTCTTATTCTTATCCATCAAAATTATTTCGACGTTACCTTTTTTGCCCTTTACTTCGACTCTGTAGCTGACCTCACCATCAAATCCCTTTATATCTGTGGTAACTCTGATATCTGATATATAGTTTTCCGGGACTGTATAGAGATAAACAGGACGATGAATTCCAGAATAATTATAAAAGTCAAAGTAATACTCCAGCGTCTTATATCCTGGAGGATGCATGGGGTCGTTAAACTCTCTCATTTCACCTGGAGGTAAAGTGGTCCAATCCAGGATGTTACTCACAGCAACGGTTAACCTGTTCTCCCCGTCAAACTTTACTATCTGAGTAATCTCAGCCTCAAAAGGTAAAAATCCACCCTTATGCTCCAGGACCTTCTCTCCGTTTATCCAGACTATAGAGAAATGGCTGGCACTTCCAATTCTTATAAAGATTCTCTTATCCTTCCAGGAGGATGGGACAAAAAACTCCCTCTCATACCAGACATAACCTATGTGGTCTCTTATAGAGATATCCTGAGTTACATCGTTATAGCTTGAAGGAACAGGCATAGGAATCGTATCTTCCAGAGGTTTTGAATACCAGGCTTCTTCCAGCCCTGTATTCTCCCTATCAACCTTAAATCTCCAGACTCCGGATAGATTTTTGACCTCTCTTGTTTCGCTCTCTTTGGGATAAAGCATCCGTGACCTCCTCTTTTCTGTAATTATATATTTAAGACTTCTGAGTATTATTTTAACATATAACCAATAGCCTGTGTAAGATAAAAACCGTGATGCGTGATGGGAGAGGGTGAAAGGAAGAAGATGCCCCCACCTCAATTCTCCCCCGGGGTGGGGGAGGAAAAGCTAAAATAGTTGGTGAATAGGATAGCTTATTCCTAGATTTATATTTTCATACAGGAAATCGCTTCTTTGAACAAAGAAGGAGGCCCTCTTAAGAGGGCCTCTCTTTTGCCACCTTACAGACTATTCAAAGAAGTACTGCTCAGGGCAGGTATTACCGGGTCCACCAATTGCCCAGGGTCCAAGAACACCGAAATTAGGCACATTTCTGAAGTTTTTTCTGACTATCACCGGTGTAGGTAGCGCACCAGTGATACCTATAAAGAATGGTCCTTCTTTAATATGAATTTGAACAGCGTCCCATACATATTTATGTCTCTTTACCAGATCTTTTTCTGCTATACCCTTTTGATATAGTTTGAGCAGACGGTCTTCTGGGCTTCCCGGTTCGGGCTTCTCACCTTGATCTCCACCTGTTCTTATCCAGAGGCTTATCAATGGCCAGCATCTATTATTAGGACCAGGGAAAACCCAGTCCGGATATGTCCAGAGGTCCATCTCGGCTACATGAGCCATACGAATCATATAAGTTCCCTCGTTATCTCTAAGCCCCTCCTCTGGGGTATTGTAAACATCATTCAATATTACTCTTAATCCGATGTCTTCCCAGTTCTTTTTAATTATGGGAGCAGCTTCTGTATTTATAGGGACAGTACCCCAACCAGTAACATCTAGTATGATTTCTAGTTTCTTACCATCTGGTCTGGTTCTGAAGCCTTCAGAATCCCTCTTGGTTAAACCTATCTTATCTAGAAGTTTATTCGCCTCCTCAGGATTATATTTAGCCAGGTTATTAGCCCACTCCTGAAAGACCTTCTTACCCTGTGCACTCTGGAAGTGCCAGGATTCCTCACTTATTGTACCCTGCTGTACTTTTCCGATGCCTTTCCATATCACATTATTAATTCTGTTTCTATCTATAGCTAGAGAAAGGGCTGCTCTAAAGTCACGATTTCTGAGCAGGTCTCTCATCCATGGATCTTTCGTCTTCTCTACATTATATGTCTGGTTTACTATCATTCCTGGCCATGCACCGGCACCATTTTTCCAGAGTATAACTCTGTACCCTCCTTTTTCAGCTCTTTCCATCAATACTGGGATCTGTCTTGGGTCCTCTATTCCTCTGAATGTAGCATCATACTCTCCATTCAATACTTTGAGTAATCTCACCTCTGGATCAACCACATATTCTGCCTCTATCCTATCTATATATGGAAGCTGATTCCCGGCGGTATCCACCTTCCAGTAGTAGTGATTACGCTCAAAGACTACCCTCTTTCCAGCTTCATAGGCTGCACATCTCCAGGCAAAGAGGGTAGGATAGTCAGGGTTGTTCCACCACTGAGACTTCAACCTCAATGTTTCGTAATCTTTCATCTTGGAGTTATACTTTGGATGGAATTGACTCAAATAGTGTTTTGGCTTCATCAAGGGTTCCCATTCCCAGAAACCAGATGCAAGTATATATGGAACATTCCAGTGGGCTTCTTTGAAGGTAAAGGATATCGTATAGTCATCTATAAATTTTACTGTGGCAGGACTTCTATCATTATTCTGAGCCCACCAGGGGACCATTACTACCTGATAGTCTTTGTTGAGAGCTTCGTCCTCCCACCAGTATTTCAAGTCCTCCATTGTAAATGGCTTACCATCAGACCACTTTACCCCTTTTCTAAAATAGAAAGTTATGGTCTTACCATCTGGAGAGAATTCCCATTTCTCCACCAGATTGGGTATATAAGCAGTATAGTCCATATTCCATCTTAATGGTGGGTCGTACATTATCATTTTTATGTTACCCATTCCAGCATCCCAGAATGGCAATCTCCATGTCCCTCCATACTTCCCTACTCTTTCTACAGGCCTTATAACTAGAGGTTTTTGGGGAAGCCTCTGCTCCACAGGTGGAAGTTTTCCTGCTTTTACCAGTTCTGCAGACATAGGAGCTTCTTTATATTTTCTCTGGGCAAATGAGATGGTACCAAAACCTGCAAATAAGGTTATGACTAAGTTTAATACAAGCAATCCTATTATAAATCTCTTCATCACTGAATCACTCTCCTCTCTTAGTTTTAAATAAATTCTCTTGCTTCCCTATCAGGATATCTGAACTGAACAACCTCCAGATTTTTTGCACTTAACTTATATTTTGAGCTGTCTATCACCCCCTTCCTCCGAAAAAGCTTATATATCTCAAGACAACATAGACCACCAATATTATTAAAGTTATGATTGATATCTGTTTCAGGGATATTATCCTTGCCCACTTTTTCTCGTCTTGGGTGAGTTTTGCCTTCCTTGGATGTTTGAGTTCTAAGAGATAAGCCTTCCTGAGAGTCTTTACAGATTCTTCAACCATATCCATTTTCTTATAAACTGCTGAGAGATTATAATAGGCATTGGTATGCTCTGGGGCAAGTTCTATCGTTCGTTTGTATGCATATTCAGCCCTTGACAGGTCTCCCATATCATAGTATATATTTCCAAGATGAAAGTATATCGAAGGTTTCAAAATACCAAACTGTAATATATCTACCAGGATATCTATAGCCTCCTGGTATCGTTTAGTTTTTCGTAACTCCTCAGCCTTTATAATAACAGATCGGACCTCTTCTTCTGTAACTGTTTTTCTTTCTAATCCCATCATAATTAACTTCCAATCCCTTTAAGATTGAGTTTCTCAGCTAAATGACAGGCAACAAAATGTTCTGGACGAAGTTCTCTCCATTCAGGATGTTCCTGACTGCATATATCCTGGGCATATATACATCTCGGATGGAAATAACAACCACTTGGAGGATTAAGTGGAGAAGGAACTCCGCCTTGAAGTATTATTCTTTCCCTCTGATATTCAGGATCTGGTATCGGTATAGCTGAGAGTAAAGCCTCTGTGTATGGATGTAGAGGATTGGAATATAGAAGATCAGTAGGTCCTAATTCAACTACCTGACCAAGATACATAATTGCTACCCTATCTGAGATATACTGAACAACTGCAAGATCATGAGAGATAAAGAGATATGTTAATCCCAAGTTTCTCTGTAACTCTACTAACAAATTTAAAACCTGTCCTTGAATGGAAACATCAAGAGCAGAGACAGGTTCATCACATATTATCAACCTGGGATTTAAAGCCAATGCCCTTGCTATACCTATACGCTGACGCTGTCCTCCAGAAAATTCATGAGGATACCTGGACATATGCTCTGCGGTAAGACCCACTGATTCTAAAAGTTCTACAACTCTATCCTCTTGCTCTTTTGCAGTTCCTTTATTATGTATCTCCAGTGGTTCTCTGATTATATCTTTTACTGTCATCCTTGGATTAAGTGAGGATATAGGGTCTTGAAATATAATCGCCATCTCCTGTCTCAAGGGTTTTAATTCTTCCTGAGTAAGACCTGTAATATCTACCATACCGTCATAATTACCAGCCCTTATAGAGCTTCTAAAGTAAATCTTTCCATCAGTAGGTTCTATCAGTCTCAGAATAGCTCTTCCAGCGGTAGTCTTGCCACAACCACTTTCACCAACCAATCCCAGTGTCTCTCCCTCTCTTATATAGAGGTCTATCCCATCTACCGCTTTTATATATCCTACTGTTTTCCTTAAAAAACCTCTCTTTACAGGAAAGTATTTCTTTAATCCTTTTACATCCAGGAGTACAGGTTTCATATCTTTACCCCACTATCTTCATATAACCAGCATTTTACCCTATGTCCGTTTTCGAGGATGAATAATGGTGGATCCTCATCGCATCTCTCAAATCTAAAATTACATCTTGGTAGAAATCTGCAACTCTTTGGTAAATTTATCGGTTCCGGAACAGAACCCTGAATCGGTGTCAGTGGCTGTTTCGCATTCTTTCCTAAATGTGGGGTAGATTTGAAAAGCCCATTGGTATAGGGATGCAGTCTCTTTTTGAATATATCTTTTACGTTTCCGTGTTCCACAACCTCTCCCAGATACATAACCATCACTTCATTTGCCAATTCAGCCACTACACCTAGATTATGAGTGATAATCATAATAGATGTATTGAAATCTTTCTGCAGAGCCTTCATTAATTCCAGTATTTGCGCCTGAATAGTAACATCTAAGGCGGTGGTGGGTTCATCAGCAATTAAAAGACTTGGGTTACATGATAGAGCCATTGCTATCATTATACGCTGTCTCATACCACCGCTTAACTGATGAGGATATTCATCTATGCGCTTTTCTGGGCTGGGTATTCCAACTTTATCCAGCATCTCTATAGCTCTTTTCCGTGCTTCTTTCTCATCTACATTCTGATGTAATATAATAGCTTCCATTATCTGTTCACCTACTGAATATACTGGATTTAAAGATGTCATCGGCTCCTGAAATATCATAGCTATCTCTTTTCCTCTTATAGAACGATATTCAGGACCTTTCGGATCAAGTTTGTGGAGTTCTACAGAGGTACCATCACGGTAGAATATAATCTCTCCAGAAATTTTAGCCGGAGGAGAAGGAACAAGTCCCATAATAGTAAGTGCAGTTACACTCTTTCCACAGCCACTCTCACCAACAACCCCCAGATTTTTGCCCTTTACCATACTGAAAGAGACCCCGTCTACCGCATGTACCAGACCACCGTATGTTGGGAAATACGTTCTTAAATCTCTAACTTCTAGTAATAGATTATTCTCTGTCATAGATATCACCTGGAATATGGATCAGCTGCATCTCTCAACCCATCCCCCAAGAAGTTGTAACATAGAACAGTTATTATCACAAAGAATACAGGTATAATTAACCAGGGGGTGTACCTGAGAGCTCTTACATTTTGTGTCTCATATAGTAATACACCCCAGCTTGTCATTGGAGGACGTAACCCTAAACCTAGAAAACTCAAAGCGGTTTCGCCGAGAATCATCCCTGGAATACTAAGTGTACTTATCACTATGATATGACTCATGCAATTGGGTATAAGATGACGAAAGATTATCCTTCTATCATCTGCCCCAAAACTTTTAGCAGCCATAACAAAGTCCAGCTCTCTGATAGATAAAACCATCCCTCTTATCTGTCTGGCTAAGCCACCCCAGTTGAGGAATGAAAGAATTATAGTTATAGCAAAATATACTGCTAATGGTGACCAGGTAGGAGGAACTGCAGTAGCTAATGCCATCCATAATGGTATGTTTGGAAATGCCATTAGAAGTTCTGTAGTTCTCTGAATAATCATATCGGTGGTTCCACCATAGTATCCAGAGACAGTCCCCAAAACACTACCAAAGATGAGACTTAAAAATACGCCTAATAATCCTATAGTCAGAGATATTCTTCCACCATAGAGTACCCTTGAAAATAAGTCCCTTCCCAATCTATCGGTTCCAAACAGGAAGATTACACCATCAGGCTCTTCAGTACCAAATAAATGTATATCAGCAGGGAATAGACCGAGAAGTTTATAGGGGTACCCTTTGGTAAAAAGTTTTACACGATACTTTTTTGAAGTATCTATCTTGAACTCTCTTGTAAATAATTGATAGTTTATTTCTTCTTTATATCCATAAACAAAGGGAATAATACTAAACCTGCCATTTTCATCTCTAAAATGCAAGACCTGAGGAGGAGCACTTATATAATCGGTAGCATACTCTAAAGGGTATGGTGCAAAGAATTCAGTAAAAACAACACATATGAGGTATAAAAGAATTAGAATAATTCCCCCAACCACAGCCCGTTTATTCTTCTTGAACTTATACCACATTAATCTCCAGTATGTAGGACTTTTTCTTACCGGTTCTCTCTCTATGCTTACCTCTAATCTTTCTCTTTTAGACATGCTCTACCTCCGATTACTCCTCATATCTTATCCTGGGGTCAGCCCAAGCCAATGCAAGGTCAGCTATGAAATTACCTGCTACAAGGGCAGTAGTCAGAAACATAAGGAAACTTCCAGCCAAAAACATATCCTGTCTTGTGAGAGCTTCTAAGAATAGAGGACCAGTGGTAGGAAGATTCAGTACGATTGATACCAATGATTCTCCAGATATAATCCCAGGTAAACTCATCCCTAAAGAGCTTATAAGAGGATTTATTGCCACTCTTACCGCATGCTTCCAGATTACTATAGACTCTTTAAGCCCTTTAGCCCTAGCGGTAAGGATATACTGTTGTCCCAAGATATCTAAAAGATTCCCCCTCATTATACGGATCAGACCTGCCGTTCCAGAAAGACCTATAATTATTACCGGAATCCATAGATGTCGAAAGAGGTCTATTATCTTTGCAAAATTCCATGGTGCATTTATATATTCTGGAGAAAATAATCCACCAACGGATTGATTAAAGTAAAAGACCGATATGAACATTAATAAGAGTGCTAACAAAAAACTTGGCACAGATAATCCTATAAAACCTAAAAATGTGAATATATTATCTCCCCAGGAATATTGATGTGTTGCTGAATACACACCGATTGGAATTGCTAATGCCCAAGTAAAAATAAGGGTTATCACGGATATTGTTATGGTAAGAGCTAACCTTTCACCAATAAGTTCGCTTACCGGTTTTTCATAGTAAAAAGACCAACCAAAATCACCCTTTACGAAGTTAGTTATCCATATTATATACTGCATCCAGATTGGTTTATCCAGGCCATACCTAGCTCTTAACTGCTCTGCGTAGATCTCTGCACTAAGGTCTCCTCGATTTCTCAATTCCTGTATTCTTACTGTTAGAAAATCTCCTGGGGGAAGCTGAATAACAACAAAACCCACTATTGAAACTAAGAAAAGTAAAAAGATAGAATATATAATTCTACGAATAATATAGTTAAGCATATATAACACCTCTTACCAGCATTCTATAATATCTCATTATAGTTTTCCTGACCCCTATTACACCCAACTCTGAAAAAATTATATCATAAATCAGTTAAGGTCTTCAAGATACTATGGATTATCACAGAAATTACTCAAAAACTTTTTAGTCTATAACAAATAACTCTCCTATAGGGACTTAGGCTTTATTTATCCTCTATAGGAGAGTTAAAATTTAAATATGCACATCCAAAAAAACTAAAAATAAGTATACATCATTTTATAGATTTTTGTAATAAGAACTTCCTCTTGGGATTCCTAGCCAAATGGGTATCGGATAACAGGAAGAAACCCAGGATATCTTGTGTCTCTATCTTCTTTCACCTCTTACTTAGAAGTAAAAGACTTCTACCATCTATTCAGCCTGCCAGTGATTCTACCTTCGCTAGAACCCTTAATCTCATGTCTCTACACCCTCTAAGGCTAATACTTAAAAGTATCGCTCTAAAAGTTATTAATTCAGGGAAGGGTAAAGCTGAACTACCTGAAGTAGGAAAAGCTAAGGTGGGTATTGTAGAAAGACATATGGAAAGGGATTTGTAGACTATACAGTTGCTGGTGGACTATATGCTAATAGAAACTTCTTTAGTTTTTGTATTGAGAAGCTAGGCTGTCATGGAGTAGTAAAGACAGATGAGGAGAGGCTACAAGTGATAGACTTTGCTGAGGGATTATTCAGGACATACCAGGAAGGGGATGAATACATAGAATATGTAGAAGGGATAGACTCGTTAAGGATGGAGAGATATCAGATATGGGCAACATCTTACATAGAATGGGAAGGATTAAAATATCATCTCAGGGTAGCGAAGGTAATAGAGGAGCATTTAGGAGGTAAGTACAAATGATGTCATCGTTTTTAGAAGAATGCCTGTATTTGATGAGTTTGTAACCCCACAAAACTTCTATGAGCCAGTGGTATCTCTGAGTAGATGTTTATTATAGGTTCTTAATAACTTCCTGGAGAAACATCCTGGGGGTCTCTTTTAAAAAGAGATTGATATTATGGTCCTCTCTGAATCTATCCCAGATCACTGGTTCATATCTGGACAACATACTCAACAAAAAACCAAGCAGATAACTGGCTGAAATAGCAGGGAGAGGAGTATTTTCTACATTGGAGACCCAGGGTACCATACCCAGGAGCTCTTCGATACAAAACCTCGTCCCTGGCTTGATTTTCCTGCCAGAGATGATGCTGTGGAATATGGGGAAGGTTCCATTCGCCTTTACAGTGACACAGGTTTCCTCTCTTCTAGTGGTAAGCCCATGGAGAACCTCTTTAAATGGTGACCTTTTTTTGCAGACATAGATAACTCTTGCCAGACTTACCATATAATAGAAGAGATATAAGGGACCTGTTAATGTAGAAGCATCTCCAAGGGCAAGAAGATACTCTCTCGCCTGGTGTATATTTAAAAGAGCCTCTCGCTCAAGCTCACCCAGATTATAAGACCTGACCCTTTTCTCCAGCTCTTCCCACAGGCTATCCATCTGGATAACCACAGTAGCTCTCTGCATTTATGGTAAGGTCGCTTCTGTGTCCTGCCAGATACCTGTAGTAAGTGGCAGAACATATCATAGTAGCGTTGTCTGTACACATCTTTATGGATGGAAAGTAGACATCTATGCCATAATTTTTAGCTTCATCGAGGAATTTTTCTCTGAGTCTTCCATTGGCAGCGACACCACCAGAGATAGCCAGCCTGTTTATCTTATAATTAGTGCAGGCTTTCAGAGATTTATCTACCAGCACATCCACAACCGCCTCCTGAAAGCTGTAAGCTACCGATGGAAGGTCAATGTTCTCCTTTCCCTTCAGTAGTCTTATCACAGCGGTCTTCAATCCACTGAAACTGAAATCATAGCCTTCCGGTATAGCCCTGGGGAGGTTGTAATCTATACTGCCAAGCCTGGCAAATCTCTCTATGGCTGGTCCTCCAGGATAGCCTATATCGAGTAGCCTTGCCACCTTGTCGAACGCCTCTCCTGCTGCGTCATCCCTGGTTGAACCTATAATCTCATAAGAAAAATATCTTCTTACAAGTACCAGGTCTGTATGTCCTCCTGAGACTACCAGCGCAATAAAGGGAGGATACAGGTCTCTATGCTCAAGTATCGCTCCGAATATATGTCCTTCCATATGATTTATACCGATAAGGGGCTTCTTCAGAGAATAGGCAAGTCCCTTGGCAACCATAAGCCCAACCAGGAGTGAACCTACAAGCCCTGGTCCATAAGTTACCCCTATAACAGAGATATCCTCTTTATCAATCTTAGCCTCTTCCAGAGAAAGTTTTATCATAGGGGTTATATTCTCTAGGTGTCTTCTTGATGCAAGCTCAGGGACCACTCCACCAAATCTCTGATGTATATCATTTTGTGAGCTCACCAGATTTGATATGACTTCATATCCATCCTTCAGGATGGCTACAGAGGTATCATCACAGGATGTGTCTATACCCAGGATATACATTATACCTTCTTCCCTTTAATGTTAATCTCATAATAATGGCATCCTCATTGTTAGGCTGATAGTATCCCCGTCTTACGCCTATTGCCTCAAATCCTAGTGATTTATACAGATTTTGAGCAGAGGTATTTGAGATTCTGACCTCCAGGGATATCCAGTCTACATCCTGTTCCTTTGCCTTATCTATGAGATGCTCCATTATCTTCCTGCCAATCCCTTCTCTTCTCCTTGTCGGATCCACTGCTATTGTGGTTATGTGGCATTCATTAAAAAGTATCCACATCCCACCATAACCTACAACCCTGTTATCATCTACAGCCACTATATAGTAGCCATAAGGATTACTAACTATTTCATTATAAAAAGACTGAAAACTCCATGGAGATGGAAATGATAACTCTTCTATCCTTAAAACCTCTTTAAGGTGTTTCACCGTCATCTTTTTTATCTCAATCATAATATCTTCTCAGCCTCAGAAGGTTCTATATATAAGGGAACCAGATTCTCTGGATTTTCTGGTTCCATATCTTTACCAGGTATAACTAAAAGGCTTGCCCTGGGCACCATCAGGACTGGATTGGAAAACATATCAGCTATCTCCCTGTAGTTGTGTTCTTTTACCACTGCAACCATTTCACCGTCAACCAATTTGGTCAGATTTTTTATATCTGAAACACCTGTTCTTTCACATATCCATCTGTTATTGGTGGAACTGTATCTTCCATAGTAAGCCATATTCATCCTGTATCTCATAAAGATGATGAGGCTATCTCCTTGGGGTATATTATAGGCAAGTCCGTCGAATGTTGGAACCCCTGTTACAGGTAGACCACTTCCGAGGGCTATACCCTTTACAAGGGAGAGTCCAACCCTCAGACCTGTAAAGGACCCGGGACCAATAGCCACAAATATTCTATCTATCTTCTCTTTTGTTATCTGTAAAGCCCTGTCTATCTCGCCTGGCAAGAGGACAGAGTGTAACTTTAAAGAATAGACGTTCTTCTCGTAAAGGGTTATATCATCCTTTACTATAGCTATGGATAGGTAGCTGGAACTGGTATCAATAGCCAGAGATACCATCTTTTATTCTCCTTGTATACTCAATATATCTCTCCCCTCTTGGCTCCAAGACAATCTCCCTAGAATTTTCATCCACCACGTCTATTCTGACGAGCAGATACTCATCCAGAGGTAAATGGTTAAGCAGCTTCTCCCCCCATTCAATAACGGTAATGCTATCTTCATCATCCAGGTACTCTTCTAATCCCAATCCATCTATACTGTCTATTCTATAAAGGTCTATATGGTTAAGTATAAGCCTGCCTTTATAGGACCTTATAATTATAAATGTCGGACTGACTATCTCATTCTTTATATCCAGTCCTTTAGCTATCCCCTTTACCATGACAGTCTTACCTGCTCCAAGAGTCCCTTCAAGGAGGAGGAGTTCTCCACCCCCGCTTAACCTGCCAATTGTTTCACCAAAAACTTCAGTCTCTGTGGGAGAAATAGAGTAAAATGTAAAACAGTTCTCATTCATAGATGATATTTTATCACAAGATACCAGAAATTTGATAATATTATATCTATCTGAAATTGTTACCAGGAGGTGTATAAAAATATCTAAAAGAGTAGTAGTTATAGGTGGAGGTCCAGCCGGAATGATGGCTGGAGGTACCGCTGGAAGTAGAGGACTTGATGTAATCTTAATAGAGAAGAATGATACCCTGGGCAAGAAACTCTTGCTGACGGGAAAAGGAAGGTGTAACTTTACCAACGATACAGATATAAATGGTTTTATTAATAATATACCTGTGAATGGTAAATTCCTCTACAGTGCCTTCAGTAAATTTTCAAATAGAGACCTCATAAAATTCTTCAATGATCTTGGGGTAAAGACCAAAGTAGAAAGGGGTGGAAGGGTTTTCCCTGCCTCAGATAGGGCGGAAGATATACTGAATGCGCTGAAGAGGTATTTAAGAGAAAATAATGTAAAGATAGCTAGGGGAGAGGTAAAGAAGATATTGGCTGATAAACAGAAAGTTCTGGGGGTTATCCTTAAAGATGGAAGTTATATCTCCTCTGCCAGTGTAATCATAGCTACCGGTGGGTTATCCTATCCCGATACGGGTTCTACAGGAGATGGATACAGATTTGCAAGGGAATTGGGGCACAGTATCGTTACTCCAAAGCCATCACTGGTTCCTTTAGAGACCGAAGAGTCCTGGGTTTCAAAACTTCAGGGGTTAACTCTTAAAAACATCTCCATAAGAGTGATTGATAGTAATAACAGTATAATTTATCAAGACCTTGGGGAGATGCTCTTTACACATTATGGGGTCTCTGGACCGGTAATACTGTCTGCCAGTTCGCATATGAGAGATATGGATAAGAATAAATACAGAATCATCATAGACCTGAAGCCTGGACTGGATGATGAGGAGCTGGATAGAAGAATCCAGAGGGATTTCAGCAGGTATTCCAGGAGATACTTTTCCAATGCTCTCGATGACCTGTTACCCAAAAGTATCATACCTGTAATAGTGGAGCTGTCTGGTATCCCTTATGATAAGTATGTAAACCAGATATCCAGAGAGGAGAGGAAGGGGCTTGTAGAGCTACTGAAAGGTCTTACCGTAACAGTCTCACGATTCAGACCTGTGAGAGAGGCTATTGTCACATCTGGAGGGGTAAGGGTTAATGAGATCAATCCATCCACTATGGAGTCAAAGATAGTAAAGGGGCTTTTCTTCGCCGGAGAAGTAATTGATGTCGATGGCTATACTGGAGGATTCAATCTTCAGATAGCATTCTCAACCGGATATGTGGCTGGACAGAACTGTTGATGAGTTGTTCTTCCCGAATCTGGATTGACAAGTCGAAGGATTTTATGATATATTACTATCAGGTTGTATATATAATATACATCTGGTATAGAGAGGGGATATGTTAAAGGCTTTGGGTGATTGGGACCTGTTACCTGTATATGCCAAGATAGCGGAGGCTCTGAAGGAAGAGATAAGGAATGGTCATTTTAGACCTGGAGACAAGCTTCCTACCGAAGAAGAACTCTGTAAGATTTATAGTGTAAGTCGCGGTACTGTAAGAAGAGCTTTTCAGATATTAGAGAGCGAGGGTACTATTTCTAAAAGGCAAGGTATAGGTAGTTTTGTAAAGAACGGATCCGAAAAAATTTCTGCAAAGAGTATCGGTTTAATCCTTCCCTATATGAAATATATGGGAGCGGACCTTCTTCTTGGTATAGAAAAAGCAATCAGGTCTTTCGGGTATCATCTTGTCTTCTTCA
>ERZ795046.1413-NODE-1413-length-24579-cov-12.829718_pt1 | contig 24579 bp, 18 predicted proteins | sample MGYA00375130_ERZ795046 | MGnify/ENA primary metagenome ERZ795046 (study PRJEB30175, sample SAMN05720202) | activated sludge metagenome | isolation source: anaerobic digester from wastewater treatment plant | place: Japan | collected 2015-05-15 ...
AATAAAATAAGTGTGAATTATAGTTTTTAGTTGAGTTGATGGAAGAAGAAAATGATTAAAATTAGGAAGAGAAAATAAAGTTATTTAAAGGAATTCAGAAATTTTAATAGTGGATATGATGACTATAAATTTTCAGTTAAAATTTTTTTGTTTTCATATTAATATCAGATTATAAATAAGTGTATTTCGATATTTCGAAAAATCGAAATGAAAAATACATCATATCATTTTTAATAAATAAAATGTTTATTTAACATCTGCTTTATTTTTTGTCTTCTTCATTAATATCATTGCCTTCTTGTATTTATAACAATTTTTGAATTATTATTAAACACAAATTCATTATTATCTGTTTAAAATTTTCATTATTTTTTCCTTATTTTACTATTTGCCTATTCAAGCACATTATCTTTTCTTAAAACTTTTTTTTATTATTTTTTTTAAGCAATTTTTATTATATTACTAATTTCTATTTGATATACATAATTGGAGTGGAAATAAATTAAGACCCTGCTGCTTTTTTTAATCTATCCATAATTGCTTTTTTTAGCCCTTCTTCTTCTATTGAATCAAATAATATAAAATCATAATTTTTTTTATCAAGTGTGCGCAAAATTGAATATAAATTTCTTGCAAATTTTTTAATCTCTTTTTCGCTATTTTCATTTATATAAATTATTTCTTTAATATTTTTCTTTTCTCTTATTTTTCGATTTTTCGTTATATATGCTATTTTTAAATTTTTCGCTAAATAAAAATTCAAATCATTCTCATTATAAATAATTTTTATTGGAGTATCTGGTGAATAATGTTTTTTAAAAAGGCCTGGTGATAATTTATGAACTGGATTTTGATTAATATATTCTATCTTAATATTTAATTTTTCTCGCAATACTTCAGCAGTAATCGGTCCAGGTCTATATATAAAAATTTTATTTTTCAAAACTTTTATTACTGTTGATTCTATTCCATATCTTTTTATATTTTTTGTTTCAGGTAAAATTAAATCTATTTTTTCTCCAAACTCTTTTTTTACATCATTATAATGTGTACAACTTAATTTTCCAAATTTATTTGCTGATGGTGCTGCTATTGGTCTTTCTGCAAATTCAATTATTTTTAATGCAATAGGATTATAAGGCATTCGTATCGCAACACTCTTTAAATTTGCTGTAACTATATTAGGTATATTTTTTTTATTATTAAAAATAATAGTAAGAGGTCCAGGCCAAAATTCTGAAATAATTTTTTCTTCAAGTGAACTAATCTTTGTAACATACTTTTTTAACATATCAAAAGAATTTATATGAACAATAAGCGGGTCAATTTTTGGCCGTTTTTTTAATGCAAATATTTTTGCAACTGCTTTTTCATTTGTCGCATCAGCACCAAGTCCATAAACAGTTTCTGTTGGAAAAGCAATAATTCCACCTCTTTTAATTATTTCTGCTGCTTTGATAATTTTTTTTTCAAGAAGATTGTTCATATTTTTATAGGTCTATATTCGATACCATAATATTTAAAAAATTTATTAAAAAATTCATAGTATTGTAATCTCATACATTGAATTGCAACGACAAGCCCTTCAATGCAAATCACTGCAAGATTGCCGATTATAATTATTATAATACCAAGAAAAGTTCCAATTTTTGTTTTTGAAATAACATCAAAAAGAATAAAAATAGAAAGCATTAAACCAGCGTGGCTTAAAACAAAGGCAGATGTTCTAACAAAAGAAATTGTATTTGATAAAAACCCAAGAATAATTTCATAAACTTCCATTATTTCGTTTATAAATAATTCACTAAATTTTTCATGCTGTTCTTTTCTATTTTTTTTGTTGTAATGATAAAATATTCTTCCGGCAAGAAAAATAATAAATAAAAACAAAATTAAAAAAACAATATTAAAAACAAACTTCGTTTTTATGAAAAGTAGTATAAAGAAAAAATAAATAATAAATACAATTAAACCAGATTTATCAAAAAAGAAATCAAAAAATTTGTTTAATCTTAATAAATTAATCATATTGAAAAAATAGCCGAGCGCAAGAATAATAATACCACTAATAATAGAGAATTTTAATAAAAAAGAGATATTATGAAATGGGGACACAAGCAATGGCTTAATCAATGATTCTATACCAAAAAAAGAACCATATAATAAGCCAAAAATCATAGATGAAATACCAATAAACATTAAAAAATAACTAAAACCTAAATCTTTAAATTTATATTTTAAGAAAAAGCCAATAAGAGCAATAACAATACCCTGGCCAACATCACCAAACATAAATCCAAATAAAAAAACAAATATAATTGCTGAAAATATTGTTGGATTTATTGTTTTATAATGTGGTATATTAAAAATTTTAATTATTTTTTCAAAAAAAGATAATGATTCTTTTTCTTTAAATTTTGTTGGAATATTTTTAATAAAATATTCATTAGACAGTTTTTCTGCTTCTATTATACTATAAAATAAATTTTTTAAATTTAATTTTCTTAATTTATCTTCAATAATTGAAATTTTTGATTCCGGCACAAAAGCATAAAGATAATAAATTTGTGAAGTTTCACTTAACTTCATTGAAATTTCTTCTAATCTATTATCTAAAATTTTTGATAAAATATAGTGATTTTTTATTTCATCTTGTTTTTTTATATTCTTATTCATCACTTTTTCTATATTTTTTATCTGTTCCTTTATTATATTTATTTCTTTTGGAATATTTTTATTAAAAACTTCATTTGAGATTTTTACTTCAATTAAATTGTTGTCCTTAATTATTTTTTCTATGTTTTTTTCTTCATTTTTTAAGCCAATAATAAAAAGAAATTGATTTTCTTCTGAAACAGGAATATCATAAATACACTTATACTGACTTAAATGTTGAAATAAATTATTTAAATCAACATCTTTATTTAATTTTAATAATTTTACGAATATATATTTGAATTGTTCATTTAATTTAATTTTGTATTTTGATTTACTTATTATTTGATATTCTTCATTTAATCTATAAAATTTTTCTAATTCCTCTTTACTTTTTTCTAATTCTTTTTTATTTTTATTTATTATCTCTTCTAATCTTTCATAGTCATTTTTAATGTCCTTTAAATATTTCTGATTAGTAATTAATTTTAATAATTGTGATTTTGAGATATTTTCTATCTTTTCAAATTGAAAATTTTTAATTAAACCACTTTTACTGTCTTCAATATTTTTTTTACCTATAATGATATTCTCTTTAACTAAATGAAATGCTTCGGTTGATAAAATAAGGTCATTTATAATGTCTATTTCTCGTTTTCTGAATAATAAAAAAACAAAATAAAATTTTTCATTAAAAATCATTTAATAAGGAGACTCCTTACAGATTTTCAATTTTTTTTTTCATAAATTAACTATAATATCTTTTTTAATTCAAGTAAATTTGATATTCGCAAACATTCTTTATCAGAATACAAATCAAATTTATCTAATAAAACTGCTTTAATACCAGCACTCATAGCCCCAACAATATCTATATAATACAAATCACCAATATAAATACAATCTTTTGCTTGGACTTTAAATAAATCAAGTGCAATAAGGAAAATCTTTTTATTAGGTTTTTCCACACCAACTTCACTTGAATCAATAATATGTTCAAAATATTTTTCGATTTTACATTTTTTCAATAAATCTTTAACATCCCCACGAGAATTTGAAACAATCCCAAGCCGATAATTTTTGAAAAAGCAATATTTTAAAATTTCTTTTGTTTCATCAGTAATATAATCATAAATATTAGAACTAATATGTTTTTGCAATAAAAAATTTATTATATTCTTTTTTGTGTGTTGATCAGTTATATTTAATTTTTCTAAACATTTCGAAATATATAATTCAAAAGAACTCATTAATTCAGTTTGCATTTTAGTAGTATGATAATATTCATCCATTTCTTTTCTTGCAACTGCTTCTGCTTTTTGTATTTCATCAAGTGAAAAAGAAAAACCAAAACTATCTAACACTGTTTGAATATATATAAAATTTATATTGAGTAAAGTATTACCTGCATCAAATAAAACAACTTTAAAATTCATATTAATTTTATTTTCCATCAGGATATAATTTATTATTAAAAAAATCATCAACTGGATGAAAAAAAGTATAATATCTCTTTTTATTATTTTCAAATATTTTCTTTAAATTTTTTTCTAAATCAGTTAAATATGTTTTATATACATCTACCTTATAAAAAAAATCAAGATAATAATCATAATATTGTGAAAAATTTAATTTTATTTTTTCTAAAAATAATTCTTTATTTATTGAATTCAAATTAAGATTTTCAAATTCATAAGAATAAACATACTGCATTGTTTCAATAATAATTCTTTCATAATCAGAAAGAAAAGGGAGAACAGGTCCAATATGTAAAACAACTTTTATTTTTGCTTCAAATAATTTTTGTAGAGCATTTAGCCGTTTTTGATAAGACGGCGAATTATTTTCAAAAACTGAAAAAACAGTATCATTAGTTGAATTTATTGTAAAAAAAATAATTGTTTTATCTGGTTTTAATAATGATAAATCTCTGCAAATTAAATCTGATTTTGTAAGTAAAAAAATTTTTACATCATATTGATTCAATAAAGAAATAATCTTTTGTGTTAAACAATATTTTTCTTCGATTGGCTGATATACTTCTGTTGATGCACCTAATATAACACTCTCAATCTTTTTTTCTTTTAATTCTTTTTCTAATAATTCAACAGCATTTATTTTTACATCAACAAATTCCCCATAAGAAAAATTATTCTTTAATCTTTTCTGAATTGCTTTAAAAGATTTTGCATAACAATATAAACAACCAAATTGACAGCCTCTATATGGATTTATTACATATTTTGAAAAATTTAATACTGTCTCAGATAATATTTTTTCAGGTTTATATTCTCTTATTTGCATTTTAAAATTTTATAATACTATATGTGTCCTCTCTAAAAACTCACTTTTAAACAATTTATTTTATACTCTTCTTTTTTAACTAATATATATAAATTTAGTTCTGAATAATTTTTTAAAAATAAAAATGCAAAAAAATTTACCAATATTTTTTTGAAATTTAATCATTGTTATGGATAAAAATTTTAATAGTCCTGTTGTTATGTCGTTAGATTAATGTATGATAATATGAGACTTTTTAGAGTGAACACATTTGTTAATGGATAAAATAGTGTATGGCACAAAAAACTTTAAAAAATTTTATTACTTTCAGAAAATAAATTTTATTTTTTTGATTTACTTATTTAATAATGAAAAATATTTTTTCAATCCTTCTTCTATAGGTATAGGTCTAAAATTTAAATCATTTTCTGCACCTGTAATATCCTGGATCGCTTCTTCATTCATTCCCTTTATTATTTCAGTACTTATTGGTGATTTATTTTTTAATAACTTTTCAGAAATTTTTACTAAAAATAAAACCATATTTTGCGGAATATGTATTTTAATTTTTTTTATTTTTTTTATTTTACAAATTAAATTTATGAAATCCAATAATGTAATTCTTTCCTCTGACGCTATATCATAAATTTTTCTTACTGTTCTTGGATTATTAATAGTATTTAAAATAGCATTATTCACACATTCGATAAAAATTGGTTGTTTATGGACAAGTCCAGAACCAAGAATAGGAATAATAAAAGGAATTTTTGTAATAGACGAAAGAAACCTTTCAAATTCTATACTTCCTTGACCATAAATTAATGGTGGGCGCAAAATAGTATAATCTAATTTTGAATTAACAATATATTCTTCTGCCAATGCTTTTGTTTTACCATAATTAGTTTTATTTTTATAAATAGCAGCAACAGCTGATAAATAAATAAATCGTTTGATATTTAATTGTTCGCAAACATCAACACAATTTTTTGTCCCAACAAAATTTATTTTATAATTCAAATCATAATTTTCATTTGCAACCAGACCTGCAAGATGTATAATTACCTCACATCCTTTAAATGTTTTTTTTAAATCATCAATATTTAATATATCGCCCTCATAAAAATGTAAATTTTTCTTTTTTTCGATTTTATTAATATATTTATCGTTTTTTAAAACAAGACAATTCATCTCAAATTTGTCATTAAATAATTTTGCTAATAAATGTCGCCCAACAAAACCAGTAATTCCTGTAATTCCTAATTTCATTATTTCCTCAAAAAATTTATCGCCCTAATAAATAAATTTTTAAAATGTTCGTATGAATTTATATCTTTTAAAAATTTATAAAGAATATGTGGGCGCAAATAAAAACTTAAAAATGCTTTACGCTGTAAATTTTTCAATTGAAAATCTGAAATTAAATCGGAATGATATACTATATGCCTGTAAGCATCATAATCTTCCCAATTTATTTCATTAAGATTTATTTTTTTTGTAGCAATCAATTCATTGAATAATGCAGTTCCTGGTATAGGTAAAAAAATACCAAACTGTGCTCTAACAATCTTCAATTCTTTAGCAAATTTTATTGTTTCTTCAATTTCTTCTTTGGTTTCGCCCGGAATGCCAATTATAAATAAACCAACAACATTAATATTATGATTAGCAATCAATTCGACTTTCTCTTTAATTTCTTTTTTTGTTAATTCTTTTTTTATATTATTTAATACTTTTTGATTTCCACATTCTATACCTACATGCATCGCATAACAACCTGCCTTGCTCATTAACTTCAACATTTCTTCATCCAATGAATCTAATCGTATACCATTTACAGGATTCCAGGTTAATTTATAATTTTTTTTTAATAGTGCTTCGCAAAAATTTATTATATCTTCTTTACAAATTGTGAATTCATCATCGCGAATATGAAATTCTTTAATTCCAAATTTTTTAACTTGATAATCTATATCTTCCATTATCAAATCTAAACTTCTTTTACGAATTTTTTTACCACTTACTAAAGGTCCTGCACAAAAAGTGCAGGAATAGGGACACCCGCGTTTTGTCTCAATATGTCCGACTGGCATATTTTTAGCAAAACCACCCTGATATGTTGGCGGATAAATATCTAACGGTATTTTATCCCAGGCTGGAATTCCAAATTTATCTAAATTTTCTTCTAAATATATTTTATTAACAATAATTTCTTTTCCTTTACGCCATATTAGATTGAATAAATTTTCTTTGTCTTTTATTTCTCCATTTTCATCAATATTTTTACATAATGAAAGCATAGCCTCTTCACCTTCACCTTTTATTCCATAATCCGCATTAAATAAATTCAAAGCAATTTCAGGCGCTGATGAAGGAAACGGTCCGCCAATAACAGATACAATTTTAGGATTTTCTTTTCTGGCTATCTCAATATATTTATTTACATTTTTTATATCATTTGGAAAACATTCAAAACCGATCACATCATATTTTTTTGTTTTGATTTGTAATTCAACATCTTTGTATGAAGCATTTTTTTGATATGCATCGTATATATCGACTTCAATGCCATTTCTCTCTAAATAACTTGCTATATATGCAAGCCCCAACGGCGGCAAACAATAAAACCTGCTTTTTTTATTTGGTTTTATTAATAATACTTTCATTATTTAATTTACTCAATAAATTTTTTATGCCATACTTCAAATGCTAATAACGCAAATATTTCTTTGGCAACTAAAAAATCTTTTTCTTTAAATAAGCCTATTAACTGTTTAATATAATCATAGTTAAAATAACCCTGTTTTTTAATTGTGCTTTCATTCAAATATTCTTTTATTAACTTTTCAAAATAAATGTTATCAAGGAAATTTTCAAGCGGCATAAAAAAAGGTTTTTTAGGTCGATAAACAATTTTTTTGGGCAAAAATTTTTCTGCATATTTTCTTAATAAATATTTATCGGTTAATCCATGTAATTTATATTTTATCGGCACACTATATAAATATTCAACCAATCTATAATCTAAAAACGGAACTCTAATTTCAGTCGAATGAGCCATTGACATTTTATCGTGCCTTAATAATATATTATCCTGAAGCCAGCCAGAAAGTTGAATCTGAAAAATATTGTTAAAAATATTACTTAAATTATTTTCATCGTATTTATTAAAATTATTGAATAATGCATCTTTGTTTTTTGATGATTGCAAAATTAAATCTTTCAAATCACATTCTTCAAATACTGAAGTAAAAAATAAAAATAAATCTTTTGAAGAAGCGTTATCTAATTTCCTAACAATATTTTTGATTTTTTGTTTTCCTTTATTTCCAAGCGAAGTCGGCATTTTGAAAAATAAATTTAAAACCGTTAATGGCATCATTTCTATAATATTTGCCGCTAATGTTTTATTTAAAAATTTTGGGATAAATTTTTTATAAAAATAAAGCAATTTAATAATTTTATGAAAAGGATAGCCAAGCAAACTTTCATCAGACCCTTCGCCAATTAAAATAACAGTCAATTTTTTTGCTGCGGCTCCAGCCAGCATATAAGTCGGAATAATATGCGCATCGCCAACCGGCTCGTCAAAATGCCAAATTATTTCTTCTAATTTACTAAAATACGAAGCGTCAAAAATTATCCGGTTAAAATTACAGTTCATATATTTAGCAGAAATTTCAGCATCATTAATTTCATCTTGTTTTCCGCCAAAGCCAATCGTAAAAACTTCTATCGGTTTATTTGAATTTCTGCTCATAACGGAAACTACTGCATTTGAATCAATGCCAGCACTTAAATATGCACCGAGCGGAACTTCAGACATCATCCGTATTTTTACCGAATCTTCAAACAAATTTCCAAATTCAAAAAGACATTCATCAAAAGATTTATTTTTAAAATCCTGTCTTAACGGCGACCAGTATTGCCATATTTTAATTTCATTTTTTTTCCATCTTAATATATTGCCGGCTGGTAATTTTAAAATATTATCAAATAAAGTATAAGGCGTGGGAACATATCTTAAAGTCAGATATGCAGGTATAGAATCAATATTTACATTTGCTTTGACATCCTGATGCACCAAAATGGTCTTTATTTCAGAACCGAATATCAACTTATTTTGAAAATAATTATAATATAACGGCTTAATTCCAATTCTATCGCGTATTAAATACAATATTTTTTCATTTTTATCATATAAGGCAATCGCAAACATTCCATTTAATTTATTAACAAAGTCAATCCCATACTCTTCATATAGATGAACTATTACTTCTGTATCGCAATTTGTCCGAAAAATATGACCTTTTTTTAAAAGTTCATCTTTTAAAATTAAATAATTATATATTTCACCGTTATAAACAGTTATTATATTTTTTTTTTCATTGTAAATCGGCTGTTGTCCTGATTTTATATCAATAATACTAAGCCGACGAATGCCTAAGTTTATATTCTCGTCAGAATAAAATCCTTCTTCATCTGGTCCGCGATGTATTATTGTATCAGCCATTCGACGCAAATATATATCACTTTTAGGATATGTGTATCCGAATATTCCGCACATAATTTAATCAACTTGTTTAAACTTATATCTATTATTGCTTTTTTGATTTAGTAAGTAAAATCTATAAATATATTCTTCTTTAAATTGAGTATTAGAAAAAATTTCATTATAAATAGAATCTGCTTTATTTGTAACAAAAACAATATTATATTTATCTTTATATTTGGTTAAAATATTTTCAATATCTTCTTTGCTTTTGATATTGAAAATCACCCATCTATCAGCAGCAAAATTAAAATAATAATTTTCGCTGCTAAAATCATAATTAGTTAAAATTATATCGTTAATATCTGTAACTTTATTTATAGCTTTTCCAAAAGATACTGGAGTATAATAATGTTTTTTTAAATAGTTCTTTTTATAATAATAAACTGAAAACAAAATAAAAATAATACAAAAAAAGATAGTTGACTTTTTATAATTCTTTTGAAACATCAAATTTAAAAAATAACCTATAAAAATAGCGTAAGCAAAAGAAAATGGATAAGTCACGCAAAAAGCTGTATATGCCGCCTGTTTAAAGAAAAAAATATACATCGTATAATTAAGTATAATATACAAAGGAAATAATAATTTGTTTTTATCAAAATAATTTTTGAAAATAAAAATAATCCCTGTTATAATTATTAATATTCCTATAAAATAAGAATAGTGGAAAAAATAGTGGTCGATTAAACCCTTCAAAAAAATAAAAAATGTAACTTCTTTTGAGATAATTGACCTGTAAAATAATTTTTTTAAAAAAGCATCAAATCCATTGCTGTGATAAATATGATTACATAAAAAAATTAAACTGAAAAACACATTCGTCAATATGTTCCAAAAAAATAATTTTAAGGTATTTTTTCGTTTAAAACATATTTGCAAAATAATTAATGTAAAGGGAATAAAAAGCAAATCAAAGTTAAATAAAAGACCTAAAAAATGAAAAATAACTATATACTTAAAATATTTTTTATTTTCTGTTGTTATCCAGAGATAATAAAAATAAAAAATTAACAGCATAAAAGGCGACGATAAATTTTCATGAAAATAAACTCGGCTGTAATGTATAGTTATAGAAAAAAATAAAAATATAATAATTGTAAAAAAAATTGTTTCGATATTATAAATTAGTTTTAATACTTTATAAAAAAGAAACGCTGCAAAAAAATAAATTAATAATGAAATAATTCTGATTAATGTTTCATTAATTTCCAAAAAAATTCCAAAAAAAGAAATGAGAAGTGATGGAAAAGGTGTATAAGACAAATATTTCATTAATGGCTGGTCTTGAATTTTTCCGCCATTAAATAAATTTACAGGTAGAGTTTCTTTAAAATCAAATCTTAAATAATTTCTGGCTGGCTGACCAAATTGAGCGCTAATAGATTCAAACAAATAATAAAAAGATTCTGATATTTTATAAAGTCTAATTCCCAAAGCTACTAAAATTATAAAAAAAAGAATTATGTAAATGTTAATCTTATTATTTAAAATATTCATTAATTAACTTCTTTGCGTTTAATATCCCGTTATTATAATTCCTGTCATCCGGATAAATCTGAGAAGTATTTGCTATATAAATTTCTTCATTATCGATTTTATACGGAGTTATCTTTTCAGAATATTTGCCGCTGTAAACTGGCGTAGCATAATATGATTTTGTAACAAATTTTGAATAAATAATTTTATTTAATTCTAATTTTCCGATATTATAAATCCGGCATAAACTTTCTTCATATTCACAAAATAATTCTTCTTCTGTCAATTCAAAATACTTATGATTTTGCGGCAAATAGTTGACAATATAAGTTATATACTTGCCATTATATTCATTCGGACCAACAAAATTTGTATGTTCTACAATTAATCCAAAAGGTATATTTTCATTAGCTATATTAAGCCAATAAAATTGACTGAAAGGTTTTGAAGTAAATAAAATCAAGCAAACAACGCCAAAATATTTAATTTTATTATTGAAACTAATATTATACAATTTTTCTATCTGTTCATTGCTATTTGTAAAAATAATTTTATCAGCCTGATAAATACCTTTGTCAGTTTCTATCTTATACCCTTCTTTTTCTTTTTTTATATTTTTAACATTATTATTAGTCAGTATTTTACCTTTATTTTCTAATATTTTTTCGTATAATTTGTTATGTAATATTTTAAAACCACCTTTAAAATAACCGAGTTGCTCGCTGCCAACTGTTCTTGATTTTGCCCGCGGATATATTCTGCCCCACAGCCAGGCAGCAGAAATATTTTCTGCAAATTCTCCGAATTTTTTTTGAAACATTTTATGCCATAATTTATCATATACTTCAGATGAATAATATTTCTTAAACCACTCTCTGACTGTTAATTCCTCAAGTCTTTGCCAGTCTTTTTTTTTTTGAAAAAATAAAGTATGCAAACCGAATAAAATTCTGGCTTTCAAAGATAAAAAATTTAATTTAAACAAATCAAAAGGCGTTTGCATTGAATATAATTTATCGCAATAAACGCCGACCTTTGATTTATTCCATATAATATTATCTGCAATATTGAGTTCGCTTACAAGTTTTAGAAGCGCGCAATCTGTCTTAAAAAAATGATGATAAAATCTTTCAATTGAAAAATTCTCAATATCTAATGTCCCGCCTAATCCGCCAACATCTTGATTTTTTTCAAAAAGAATAACATTATATTTTTTTTTGGAAAGATAATAACCAAGCGTCAGACCGCCAATTCCTGCGCCGATAACTGCAATTTTAATCATTTTTGAAACCTATTTTTTCTTTTAAAATATAGTTAGGTCTGCCTTTCACTTCATCGTATATTCTTGATATGTATTCACCAATTATTGCAAGACAAAATAATTGTATGCTGCTGAAAATGAGAATTAGCAAATAAGTCGTAGTATGACCCACTACTGAAAATCCGCTGAAAAATAATTTGCCGATAAGAATAAAAATAATTCCAAGACCTGAAAGCAAACTGAAAAAAAGCCCCATAAAAAAGAAAATTTTCAATGGAAAATACGAAAATGAAAATATACCGTCTAATCCGAGTTTAATTAATTTTATCAAATTATATTTTTTTTCGCCGGCGGCGCGTTCCGGTCGTTCATATTCGATGCCGATTTGTTTGAAGCCGACCCACGCGCGTAATCCGCGTAAAAATCTATTTCTTTCAGGTAGTTTTTTTATAATTTCTACAAGTTTACTATCTATCAAAGAAAAATCGCCGGTATCTTTAGGAATATTTATGTTTGCGAGTTTTGATAATATTTTATAATAGCATTTATAGCTTATATTTAAAAATAAACTTTCATTTCTTTTTCTTCTTATACAATAAACAACTTCATAACCTTCTTCCCATTTTTTCACTAAATCTTTCAATAGTTCCGGCGGATCCTGTAAATCGCAATCCATCAAAATAACTGCGTCGCCTGAAGAAAAATCCAACCCGGCTGTATAAGCCGCCTGCTGTCCGAAATTTCGAGCAAAATTTAAACATTTAACTCTATCGTCATTATAAATTATTTCTTTTATCAATTGTTCCGAATTATCGCTGCTTGCATCATTGACAAATATAATATTAAATTTATACCGCTCAAATTCATTAAAAATTTCACAAAGCCGGGTATAAATATTCTTTATGTTTTCAGATTCATTATAAACTGGAATAATTACTTCAATTGTTTTCATAGCACACAACCAAAAATTATTTCTCAAGCGTTAAAAAAATTAATACGCCTAACCATTTATCAAGCATTTTATGTATAAAGCCTGGTAAGTTATTTAGAATTTTTGAAAAACGCATTGGAAAATAATGAACTGAATATTTTTTTATTTTAAACATATTAACCAAATCAAACGCTTCTTTTTTTGAATATAATTTCCCAAGCGGATTTTCATTGCCGTCATAACATCTGACAAAATCTTCCGGCGACTCGGCAGCCAAAAGATTTCTTCTTTTTTCAGGCAGCGAATTCAAAAGCAATTTTGCAAAAAATTTGGTAAAATGCCAGCCAATTTTTGTCAAAAGAATATTTCTGTAATAAATACTGATGATAGCGTTTTTTTTTGGTTTTAATACTCTATAAATTTCTTTTATCGCCTGCTCGGTTTTCGGCGTATGATGTAAAACTCCAACACAACAAATAAAATCAAAAGAACAATTTTTAAATGGCAGATTTTCCGCATTTGCTTCAATCATAATTCCTTTTAAATTAAATAAACTAAATGATTTCTTTACCAGTTTTACCGCATTAAATGTCAAATCAACTGAAACAACTTTCGCATTATTTTTTGCATAATTTCTTGAAAAAAAACCAGGACCACAACCCAAATCAAGAACAAACTCATTTTGATGTTTGTCAAACTCATGAAGTTCTATTGTGTACTTGTCAATATCTTCATATTTTATTCTATCATGTTCCTTAAAAAAATCTAATGACCCTAATTCTTCTTTTATTTCATACGAAGTCAAAGGATTTTCTTCCCAAAAATCTTTTACCTTTTTAATCTCTATATTTATTGAACAATCATTATTTTTTAATGACATATCATTTAAGTTCTATTAATATTAAATAAATCAAAAAATTTTTCCGATGTTTTCAAAGTTAAAAATTATTTAATTATTTCTTAATTTTCTATTTTTAAAAAAGTTTAGATTAAAATACACATAAAGTCAATAAATTTATAGATATTCAAACTTCGAAAAAATGTTTATTATAATCTTTGACTGAGTAATTAGAAGAATAAATTATTTCTTTCTTTTCTTTTACATATCTGTCAGTTATTAATTTAATAATTATTTATATTCCAATATTAAGTAAATAAACATTGAAAAAATTAATTGCTTAACATAAGTATGAATATTTTAAAAAAAATATACTGTTTAAATTTAAATTATTTTCAGATTTTTATTAAAACTCTATCTTCTTTTTTTAATTTCATTTAGAAAGATAAAGTCAATTATTATTTGTCATTGCTAATAATTATTCTCCACTTATAATATAACTCAAAACCACATCAATAAATTATTTTATATCTAATTTTTTTTTAATATTAAACATTTCGTTATATAAAAATATAGAAAATAACCATCTAATAAGTTAATAATAAGTTTAGCCATAGTAATTTTATTTACTTTCAATAATTCTTTTATTTTTTCAGGAAATAATCAAATCCAATTTCAATTATTTAGTTTGTTTTTTTAATGGGAAAAGTATTCTTCTTTTGAAAAATACAATAAAATAATTATTATATAAATAATGGCCGAAACACATTATTTATATTTTGTTCAAATTTTGAACAATATTTTAGTTTATTATTTCGACTCTGTCAAGCATTTTGAAAATTATTATATTTAAATTTCTCTCGCAAGAAAATACCGTTTTCGAATTGTTGAATTATTATTGTGTCCTCTCTAAAAACTCACTTTTAAACAATTTATTTTATACTCTTCTTTTTCATCTAATATATATAAATTTAGTTCTAAATAATTTTTAAAAAATAAAAATGAAAAAAAATTTACCAATATTTTTTTAAAATAAAATTAATTCTTTTAATTATGCTTCCTACACCGTTATTTTCCATTATATATCGGTATGTTCTTCCAATATTTATTGATATTGCCATAGAATATGAATAGTGCATTGTCGCAAATTTACATCGAACTTTCAATTTACCTTTGTGATTAAATGGTTTCGTAAATTCTTTTATATTTCGAAATATTATTTTATAAAAATAATATTCTTATGATTTCATTACCCAAATTCCTAATATTTAAATATTATATTTTTATCAAGTTTTTTTTGTTTTTTTTATTCTTAATTTTTAAAAGGTTTTGGAGATATTTGTTGATGATTATATATTTTATTTTCTATATTGCTATGCATAATTGATGGAAATGTAAGTCATTAATTTTTTAATTTTGTTTCTGATAGTTGATTTTTCTATTCCAAATATTGTTTACTGTAAATGTCTTTTATTTTTTTACATTTCAACTCATTCTTATTTTGAACTTCATTTTTCTGTTGTTTACTTCCTTCTTTTTTTTCTTTATTTATTTTATTTAACTTTTTGAAAAATTTAAATAGTCCTGTTGTTTATGTCGTAAGATGGATATAAGATAATATGAGATTTTTTAGAGTGAACTCACTAATTTAAAATTCTAAACTCGTGCCTATGCTAAAATATGGTTTATTCTTATATTTTAACGGGTAAGCAATCGTAACATTTATATCTTCTGAATGTGCTAATTTATACATAACCAATTTAAAATTAAAACCAACATTATGATAAAAATTTTTTAAAATTATATCTTCATTCTTTTTATATGTGCGACCAACATCATATAAAAATCTTATCTCTGGATAAAAAAAACTCAACCAATCATGCTGAAACATTATTCGATATTCTGAATTAAATAAGATATATTTAGAACCTTCAATTGATTCATCATAGCCACGCAGACCATTATTAGCATTCAATATAAATGCATCATAACTTTTATAATTTGATTTTTTCTTAAATTCTAATTGATTAAACCAACGATATTTTTCTGTTATTTTTAAAATATGTATTATTTTTATTTCCTGTTCAAAATCATTATATTTATTTACATACATATTATCTATTTCATATTTTTGAAATATATAATTTTTATTTTTTTTTTTGATTATATAAAAATTGAACAAAATAACCCCAACCATTTTTATTTGCGCCAAAAACTTCATCAATTTTTTTATAACCTATTGTAAATTGTGGTCCTAATGCTATATCTTCTATTTTTTCGTATTCAAATAAATTTCTTTCTTTTATATATTTTATTGATGATAATTTTACTCCACTAAATAAATAATTAAATTTATTATTTTCATTATTATATTCATTTCTTAACAAATGGAATTCTATAATTGGTTGTATTCGACCAATTATTTTTTTATTTGATAAATTTAATTTTATGCAATTATCATAAGTATTGTCGTTATATAAATAATTTTCAGTTGAATTAAAACAGAAAAATAATGAATAAAAATCAAAATCAGAAATAAAATCTTTTCCAATTACATATTTCTGGTCTCTTTTTATTTCAGAATTTTTATATAAAAAATTTACTTCTAAATTTTGCTTTATAAAATGTTTATCTAAATATTCTATCTCATAATCTTTTTTATCTCTAAATAATATATCTTTTTTAAAACGAATTGTTTTACCTGTCCCAAATAAATTATACTCTTTAACTGATAATCTGATTATGTTATCACCTTTATCTGTTTTCTTTAATGCTGCCCCTACTATTGTAGACCAGTTATCCTGTGTAATTACCTTTAAATTTACAAGCGTATCTGATACTTCTTCTATTTCTATTTCTGCTTCTCGTATATATCGCCTGCTTCTTAATTTTCGTAATGTATTTTCTATTATTTCTTGATTTAATTCATCACCTTCTTTAAAAAGTAAATCTTTACGAATTGTATAAGGTAATGTTAAATAATGAATATTATTTAAAGTTTTTAAAAATTTTTTTTCTTCAAGAAAAACTGGTTTTCTAATTATTGTTATTTTGTTAATGTATTTTTGATTTTCTGAACAAAATATAATTTTAACTAAAAAAAGGATTAAAAAAAATGGGAAAAAATTTTTAAAAAAGAGCATTTTTATTTAGTAATAAAATATTATTTTTTCCTTTTTATTGAAAGAATTAAATTCTCTTTTCTTAATAAAAAAATTTTAAAATATTTTTTCTTAATTAATTATTTTAATATCTTATTAACTATTTTCTGAAATAAATCGCCATAAGCAACAATAAAACCAGCAAAAACAACTGATACCATTGACATTAGTTTTATTAAGATATTTAATGAAGGACCAGCAGTGTCTTTAAATGGGTCACCAACAGTATCACCTATTACTGCTGCTGCATGATTTGGATTCTTTGAACCATCAGGTAATTTTTTGCCGCCATAATTTCCTTCTTCTATGTATTTTTTCGCATTATCCCACGCACCGCCAGAATTATTTAAAAATACTGCTGTTGCAAAACCACAGGTCAAACCACCAGCAAGTAATCCAATAACACCACTAACACCTAATAATAATCCAGTTAAAACTGGCACTATAATCGCTAATAATGCTGGCAACATCATTTCTTTCTGTGCACCTGCTGTACTTATTTCAACGCATTTTGCATAATCTGGTTCTGCTTTCCCTTCCATTATTCCTGCTATTGTTTTAAATTGTCGTCGAACTTCTTCTACCATTTTTCCTGCTGCACGGCCAACTGCTTTTATTGTTAATGCACAAAATACAAATACTAACATTGCACCTATAAATATTCCAATTAATACTTTTGGATTAAATAATGTTATATCATAGTATTTTACAAGGTCCATTAATCCTGCTTTTTCTACTTCTATTTGCTGTGTCGTACCAAATCCTAATTGAATATTTATTACTTTTTGACCTATATGTAATAAACCAACTTTTACTTCTTCTATGTATGCTGCAAGTAATGCTAATGCTGTTAATGCTGCTGAACCTATCGCAAAGCCTTTTCCTGTTGCTGCTGTTGTATTTCCTAATGCATCAAGTGCATCTGTTCGTTGTCTTACTTCTGGTGGTTGATGTGTCATTTCTGAATTTCCACCTGCATTATCTGCGATTGGTCCATAAGCATCTGTTGCAAGTGTTATACCGAGTGTCGAAAGCATTCCTACTGCTGCTATACTTATTCCATATAATCCTAAATTTATTGCATTTGGGTCACTACTAAAGCCACCTGCAAATGCATAACTTAAAAATATTCCTATTGCTATTATTAAAACTGGTAAGCCTGTTGATAACATTCCTGTTGCTACTCCTGCTAATATTACTGTTGCTGGACCAGTTACTGATTGTGATGAAATCCATCTTGTCGGACTATATGCCTGTGATGTATAATATTCTGTTATTTTTCCTATTAACCAACCTGCTATTAAACCAGTAATTACTGAACCACAGAGCCCTAAATATCGACTATTACCTCCACTATCTTTAAATGATTCTCTTAATAAATATAAAATTACAAAGGTAAATATTAATGTTAAAAATGTTGCTGCATTTATTCCTCGTCCTAATGCTTTTAATAATTCTGTTTGTTTTGCTTTTTCACCAGAACGAACTAAAAATATTCCAATGATTGAAAAAATAACGCCAATACCTGCGACGACCATTGGTGCAAGCACTCCACCAAGCCCATAACCTGCTGCTACGCCAAGTGCTGAGGTTGCTAAAATTGAACCTGCATAAGATTCATATAAATCCGCTCCCATTCCTGCAACATCGCCTACATTATCACCGACATTATCTGCTATTGTTGCTGGATTACGAGGGTCATCTTCTGGTATTCCTGCTTCTACTTTTCCTACAAGGTCAGCGCCAACATCTGCTGCTTTTGTAAATATACCTCCACCAACTCTTGCAAATAATGCCTGTAAGGAAGCGCCCATTCCAAATGTTAACATTGTTGTTGTTATTACCATTAAACTTCTTTCATTTGCTATTTTTCGTAAAATAATAAACCATAATGAAATATCTAACAAAGCAAGCCCAACAACAACAAGTCCCATTACTGCGCCAGAACGAAATGCAATTTGTAAGCCTTTATTTAATGATTGTTTTGCACCAGCTGCTGTTCTATTTGATGCACTTGTCGCTGTATACATTCCTAAAAAACCTGCTAATCCAGAAAAGAAGCCACCTGTGATAAATGCAAATGGAACCCATTTATTTTGTGTTCCTAAAACATAAGCCATTATTGAAAATATTATAAAGACCACCACAAATACGAAGAATACTACTTTGTATTGTCTTTTTAAATATGCCATTGCACCTTTTTGAACATAGCCAGCAATGCGTTGCATATCTGCTGAACCTGCATCTGATTTCTTCATAATTTTAAAAAAGATATACGCAAAAATCAAAGCCAATATTGAACCTAATGGCGCTAATAAAAATAAATACTTAACTTCCATTCTTATCATCTCCTTTTTAAAAATATAATTTTTACATTTTATTTTATTTTATTTTATTTTATTTGTCAAGAAAAAATTTGGACAGGTTTGGAAAAGAACAAGCAGATGATGGAACAGCAAAAATAGCAAAGTTAAAACCTTTTGAATTAATGCAAATAGAATAAAAATATATTGATAATATACTAGAATTTTATGGATATTATTTAAAATACAAATTACCAAAATATCAAATAAAAATAAGAGATCTTAAAACAGGAACTTTATTTTTTTTATACTTATGAAAAATGTGTGGCTTCAACTATTATGGCATTAAAGACTTTTTTTAATCATCTTAAATCAAAAGGTATTTCATTAAACAAAATTACAATACAGGTTGAAAATGGAGCAGAATTTAGTGGTATAAGATTACATCATAAAAGAAATTTTAAAAAAGAAATTGAAGCATTAGGTCCTAAAGTGAGATATATTCCATCTCATTATCCTGATGCTAATGCTGATGTTAAATCTTCTCATAGATTAATCAAAAATGAATTTTATTCTAAACATATTTTTTTCTAAAAAAGGATTTGATAGAAAAACAATATCAGAAATAACATAATTAACAGAAGAACAAATAAAAAGATTAAATGAAAAAAAGAATAATAGAAAAAATTCGAAAATTTAAATATCTTAAAATAAACTATAACAATTATACATCAGGCACTCTTTCTATTTGTGCATTTATATTTTTTAATTTTTCAACTAATTTTTCATATCCTCTATCAAGATGATATATTCTTTTTATTTGTGTTTGTCCTTCTGCTGCTAATCCAGCGAGAATTAAAGCAGCACTCGCTCTTAAATCAGTTGCCATCACAGGTGCTCCTATTAGTTTTTCCTGTCCTTTTACAATTGCTGTATTTCCGCTTATTTCTATATTTGCATTCATTCTTCGTAATTCTGCTATATGCATAAATCTATTCTCAAATACAGTTTCTGTTATAATACTTGTCCCTTCTGCCAAACACATTAATGAAGTAAATTGTGCTTGTAAATCAGTTGGAAATCCTGGATATGGTAATGTCTTAATATTTGTTGCTTTTAATATCCCTTTTCTTTTTGCTATTATCCAATTTTTTTCAGCATAAATTTCACAATTTGCTTCCTGTAATTTTTCAAGAAAAGCTTTTAAAAATTCTGGATTTATATTTGTTACTTTTACTTCACCATTAGTTATTAAACCAGCAATTAAATATGTGCCTGCCTCTATTCTATCGCCAATTATGCTATATTCAACTGACTTTAAATTATTTACACCTTCAATTGTAATTACATCAGTTCCTGCATTATATATTTTAGCACCCATTTCTTTTAAAAAATTTGCAAGGTCTACTATTTCTGGTTCGCGTGCTGCATTTTCTAATATTGTTGTTCCTTTTGCTAATACTGCTGCCATCATAAGATTTTCTGTCGCACCAACACTTGGAAAATCTAAATATATTTTTGTTCCTTTTAATTCCTTTGCTTTTAATTTTACATAACCACTTTCCTGTATTATTTCTGCGCCAAGTGCTTCAAAACCTTTTAAATGAATATTTATTGGTCGAACACCAATTGCACAACCACCTGGTAAAGAGACAATTGCTTCACCAACTCTACCTAATAAAGCGCCCATAACTAAAACAGAAGCACGCATTTTTCGAACTAAATCATAAGGTGCTGTAATTTCTTTACAATTCGTTGTATCAATATCAACAATATTATTTTCAAATTTATATTCTGCACCAAGATATTTTAATAACAATAATATTGATTCTATATCTTTTAAATCTGGCACATTTTTTATTCTGTATTTTCCTGCACATAAAAATGCTGCAACTAAAATTGGTAATGCGGCATTTTTAGCGCCACTTATTTTGACCTCACCTTTTAATTCTCTCTTTCCTTCTATTATTATTTTATCCATAATTAATTATTCCTTTTTTGAATTTAAATAATCTCTTAAAATTATTAATGCTGATATTTCATCAAGTTTTTTACTTCTTTTTTTTCTTGAATCAACAAATTCTTTTAAAATTAAATCAGCATTTATTGTTGTATATTTTTCATTATATAATATTACTTTTTTTTCGCCAATATTTTTTTGTAATTCATTGGCAAATTCTTCGATATATTTTGTTTGTTCTGATTTTGTTCCATTAATATTCAATGGATAACCGATCACCACTCTTTCTATTTTTAATTCATTTATTATTTTTAATATTTCTTTTAGCAATAAACTTTTATCATTGATTTTCAATGTTTTATATGGCACAACTATTTTTTCTGTTTTATCTGAAACTGATAATCCTGTTTTATTTTTTCCTAAATCAATTCCCAGATATTTCATCTTTATTTTCTTGATATTTTAAAATATTCATTTGTTATATACAAATATTTTTCTATATTAAATAATATCTCTTCAATATAATTTATTTTATGATATGCTTTATTATGATATTCATTCATTAATCCTTTTTTTATTTTATATAAAAAATTATCAATTTTTTTTTCATCAATTGCCATAGCATCAAGTGCCCAATTTTTTAATTCAAGCATTTCTTCTTTGCACTGATTATTACTATCAAAAGAATTTCTATTTACTATTGGTCTATGTTCACCTGATAAAAGATACCCTTTTAATGCCATAATTAGTAATTCATAATCAATAGATAATTTTAATCGTGGAAATTGAAATTCAATCACAGGAATTTTTTCTTCACATTTTTCAGATAAATAAGAAGAATGTTCATTTATTGCTGAAAAAACTATATTGCCCCATTCATCTTCAAATTCTTTAAAACGCATCCTATTTTCAAAATAATGTCCAGCCATTCTATGCCAATCGCCACCTAACATTAAAAGACATTTTAAATCATCAATATCATTTGATGATTTATTTAATTCAATTTCTGCGGCATCAAAAATTAAATGAATACTATGTGGTTTTACTTTTATAAATTTAATTATTTCTTTTATTATTTCATTAACTAAATATGGATTATTAGATAAAGGAACTGATTCATCAAAGGTAAAAGTATTTTTACCTGGTGCTAATTCAAGAAAACCCCCTTCTTTTTCTGATTGTTCTGAAAATTTATGATCATCTATATGACCGCCGAGTTTCCAGAATCTCCTTAATAAATCAAGTTCATAAAAATATTTAAAATTTCCATATAAATAATCTTCTTTTTCTGTTTTTAAAACTGCTTCATTTCCTAATTCACTAAATTCTAATTCTATTCCTAATGAAATTTTTCCTGAATATTCTTGTTCTAATTTCTTTAATTCTTTGATTAAATAATAAATTTGAACATTTAATTGATTAAATAATAAATCACTAATTTTTAAACACCTAATAATAATTTCATTATAGGAATATTTAGAATAATTGTAAAATTCAGGCGAATTTTTAATTATTCTATCTATGTAAATTGAATTGAAATTCATTAATTTTAAAGCAATTAAAATAGATTTGGTGAAAACAAAATAAGGAAATTCACTAAAAGTTTCGTGAATATATCTTGCTCTAATTTTGTTTTCTAATTGATTTAATATTGTAACTTTAAAAATTAAGTATAAATAATTTTCTATATAAGGTGTTATTTCTTTATTTAATTTTTGAAAATCTGGTTCTTTAAAATGTTTTAATTCTTTATCAATTTCAAATTCAGAAAAATATTCTTCTCGATAGAAAGTATTTAATAAATAATAAATTTGTCCACCATAAATTTCCTGTCTTGCTCTATGCTCTAATTCATCATCTAAATTTATTTTCTTTTCAGAAATTAAATTTACTCGTTCGCCTATTTTTAATTCAAAATATTTTTCAACAGAATGTAAAATTTTGTAATCAACTTTATTACCAAAATTTCTTCGTAAATTTGTTATATTTGCTATGTATGCCTGTGCTTCAATTATTTCTTTCCCAACTTTTACTTTTACATTTTGTCTATCATATAAAATTCCATTTTCTTCATATTCATCAAGTTTTTTTAATGATTCTTCATCTACATCATATAGTAATAAACCATATACTTTACTATTTGGTTTAGCAATAATATAAGGAAAACCATTTCGTGGACTATAGCGTTTATAATTAAGTAAAATTGCTGGCTTTGATTTAAAGATTTTATTTGTTATGATTTTTTGATTTATTTTGTTTTTTAAAGTTCCATAAACAAATAAATTTATACTCATTTAGATTTTGATACTCTTTCAACATATTCTTTTGTTCGTGTATCAACTACAATTATATCTCCTTCATTTATAAATAATGGAACATTTATTTTTAAATTTGATTCTAACACAGCAGGTTTCATTACATTTGAAACTGTATCTCCTTTTATTCCCATTTCTGTGCTAATTACTTTCATATTAACTTTTGTTGGTGGCTCTGCAAATACTGGTTTTTCATCATAAAAAAATACTTTGAACTGAATCTGCGGAACTAAAAAATCAATATAATCACTTAACTGCTCTTTCTCTAAAAAAATTTGTTCATAATTTTCTACATCCATAAAATAATATTTCCCATCTTCTTCATATAAATATTCCATTGTTCTTTCTTCTAATCTTACTATTTCTATTTTTTCATCAGAAAAAAATTTATAACTAATCATTGTTCCTGAAACAATATCTCTTAATTTCGTCTGAACAAATGCTTTATACCTGCCTGGTGTAACTAATTGACTTTCAAATACTGTATATAATCTATCTTTAAATTTAATCACATTTCCTTTACGCATATCAGATGCATAAGCCATATTTTTATTTCTCCTTTCTTTATTTTTTTTCAATTAAAAAATATTATACATTATTAAACAAAAAATTTTTTTTTTGTCAATAATTTTTTATTTAGATATTTTTCAAATATTATTAACAATTATTCAATAGCCATAAATAAAATGAAATTTATTTAATATAAAATTTATTTTTTATTGCTTCAACTATTATCTGAAATTTTTTATAAAACTTATTATATCAAAAAAAATAATTGACTAATATTACAAAACGGGAAGTTTACAGACATGGTATACCCTTTTCTTAAGAATATATTATTAAA
>ERZ795046.1414-NODE-1414-length-24577-cov-4.277954_pt1 | contig 24577 bp, 25 predicted proteins | sample MGYA00375130_ERZ795046 | MGnify/ENA primary metagenome ERZ795046 (study PRJEB30175, sample SAMN05720202) | activated sludge metagenome | isolation source: anaerobic digester from wastewater treatment plant | place: Japan | collected 2015-05-15 ...
TGAGACGAATGATGATGCAAAATAGGATTAGGGTTTGAAATATCAATTACGTAAGTGAATCTTGCCTCAAAAATAAATGTTTCTCCGTCAATGGCAAAATGCCAGGTGTAAATACCACTCGCTACAAATATTTCATTTTTAATGTGTTGTATTTGTAAGGTTTTTTCGTGAATAGTTACCCTAAGTTCTTCTCGTTTAGCAAGCTTTTCAAAATATTCCAAAATTTTCTCTTTTGAATTTAATAATCTGTTTGAAAATGTTGGAATTAATACGGCTTTGGTATCATATAAACCAACTAAAGCTTCAATGTTGCCGTGATTAATGGCTTCCATCCATTTTTCTATAACACCTTTTGGCGTTTCAATCATAATTTCTCTCCTTGTTGTTATGTTTATTCCTCGACTTTTTTCAAATAATCTTCTTGGGGCACTTCCAACTTCGATGAAGACTTATTTCAATTTGGGCTCTCGGCTAAGCCTGATTGTTCAAGCGCACGCAGTAGCGTAGCGAGTAAGGGCTATGGTCTGGGCGATACAAGTGAAACAAAGTCACCACAACTAATTGACATAATTATAAAATTATTTCTCCAAAAGTTTTTTCAAAAGTTTCTTGGTGTTCTCAGATATGGGGTATATACTTGTAACATGAGTATCTCCATAACATACATTTTCAACCCTGTGAAATAGTTTTTCAGGATTTGTGATTATTAGAGGCTCATCTTCTTTTAAGTCTTTAAGAAACTTTCCTTTTCCAAGATAAACATAGTCGCATTGCCCATTTCTTACTTCATCTCCGTTCTTTGGAGGTTTTGTCATAGATGTTGGACAGATAAAGAGTTTCGGTATTTCCTGTTCATTTCTTTCAACGCTCCAATCCAGAAGAACGCCCAAATCATCTGGTAGTTTTCCATTATTAGCGTTTGCATATTCCTGCAACAAGAGACTCAACATTTTTAGATTACCTGCATCTTCTATTTGGATTTCAAGAAAATAACGCCAGGTACCATCTGGAAATAAAAGAACTTTCTCGTTCTTATCAGTCCTGGCCATTGTCTTTTCTTTTATTGTAGGTTCTGCAAAGGTTCCATTTGCATTTATTTGGAGTTGTTTTCCATCTTCCGTTTTCACTGTAAATTTTTCAATCTTATCATTGTCAGCATAGACATAAAAAAAACATAACACGCTCAGAATTGCAATTAACGAAATCCCCAATAAGTTCTTATTCATTTTTTCCTCCTTTACAATGAACAAAATCTGCCACCGCTTGAATGCGAGCCTGACAAAACTAATCTGCTATATAAATTTTTTAATTCTTTCTTTTTTTAGCTAATCAAAGCTAATAAAAAAGCTTTATTTATGGCATTCTCGCCACCATTTATAATTCATTAGAATATTGTTATTGTATTGCACATTGAACAAAATACAAATTGCTTTTTGCCTTCTTTTTAATTATCACTTGCATTAATATCAAGCTATGTTTTCCGTTTGACCAGTGCGATGAGCCAACGCGAAGAAGAACTTCAGAGAACTAACTACTCCGAGTTGATGATAACAAAGTAGATATACCATAATAAGCAAGCCATTGCAGAGCCAATCAGGACAGTACAAGATGGATAATTTCGTAAACTGCAATGCAGTTCACATCATATTTAAATCCATAAATCTTACGAACAAGAGTAAGCCGAAAATAAATTCAATTAATGAGAACTTCCTCTTTCATTTACTTTTTTGGATAATGAACAGGCTCTTCTAATTGGATTCTACTCGGGAGCTGAGTCAGATGAAGTTTTTTTATTAGGCATTTTTCTGGCTTTTAAATAGAACAGGGCAATACTGACAAATGGAATGCCAGATGAGAATACAAACGCGATGAGCTCTGAATGTTGGAGATCAGACTGTATTGAAATATTTTACCTTCATTGTAACCGTCAAAGATAGGAATGTCTATCCAAAGGGCTGGTCCAGCTATGAAAAGGGCAGACATTGTGGCAGCAACAAGGGCAATGATAACAAATTCTTTTTTTTGTATCAGTACCCACGAAAATAGGATTACGCTCGAAGGTAGATAGACACAGAGACTCCACAGAGGCGACCCCTTAGTGATAATTGGTCCTCCGCAATCAATTACCGAAGCAAGGTTCATTATTTTTACTCCCTCTATACAAGTAGAAATTATTTTTTTTTTGGGTATTACAACATTAAAAAATCAATTTTAAATTTCCACTTTTCAGAATGATGAGTAATCAATAATTTCTATTGTATTCGATTTTTCCAAATTCGATATTTATCAAACAGTCTGTTTCGGCTTGCAATTTTAGTGATTTAATAAAGGTTTTGTCATATCCTTCTGCCTTCAATTGAAGAGTGTAGGTTCCGGGCGCAAGCCATCCACTTTCATATACTGATATTTTATTGGTAAAAGTTTCTGTTTTTATAACTTTCCCAACGCTATGAGAGTAAAATTCTATTGTAAATTCCGCAGGGGCATTTTTTAGCTCTCCCACAACTCTTGTCATATTTTTCCATGCATTTCCTTTTCTTTTTAAATATTTTGGGGAGGAGGGATATATCTCCTTATATTTTCCAGCAAATGAAGGGCAAATCACGAAGAATAGACTTGTGAAAATCGCAAGATGGAAGAAGGTTTTTAATATTTTTCTCATAAAATTATTTTTCCAGAAAAGTTTTAATTGTATATAAGATATTTTCTAACTTTTTGATTAAAATAGTTCAGGTCTTTTTGATATAACCCCACAATCTGTCGATAATCCCATCCGGATTCAATTGCTCTTCGGATTTTATCGGTTCCCATAGCTTTATCAAACATTTTAATTCTCGATGCTTTTCCATCTGCAGAAAACTTAAATCTTGATGGATATGCTTTTTTGAAATAAGATATCATCGCAATTTCTGTAACAGTAGGATAGAATTTAGATGGCTGAGTAACGAATAAACGTATTGCCGGATTATTATTAAACTTCATAGGATAAAAAAGCACTCCTGGCAATTTGAGGCTGTTAAGATATCTTGCTGCCGAAACTGCATCAATCCAACTTGCTGATAATACCTGAAATGATAGAGCGCTACCAAGCCCAAGATTAAAGACTCCCGTCTCCCCAATAGTACCAGTTGCTGCAAAACAGAAGGCAGATTGAGGATTCGGTATATTCGGTGATGGAGGAATCCATGGTAAACTGGTCTCATCCCACGTCATACCACGCCTATAATTAAGCATCGGTATTACAGTGAGTTTACAATTTATTTTTTCCTCATAGTTAAGGTATCTTGCCAATTCTCCCACTGTCATACCATAAACCCGCGGAATTGGATATAATCCAATAAAAGAGCGATATTGCGATTCAGTAAGAGCTCCATCTACAACAGTAGCTCCAAAAATGTTTGGTCTATCTAAAACTATCACTTCCTTTGAATTTTCAGCCGCTGCTTTCATGCATTCTGCCAGATGCCAGATGTAGGTATATGCTCTACTTCCAACGTCCTGTATATCATAAATTATTACGTCTATCTTATCGAGCACTTCAGGTGGTGGTTTATGATCTTTTCCCCCATAAAGACTTATAATCGGTAAACCAGTTATATTATCTCTCCCCCCTTCGACTTTTTCTCCTGCTTTAAGATTTCCATAAACACCATGTTCAGGAGCCAATAACAATCGTAAATCTATTCTCTTGTCTGAATAAAATAACTTAATAGTAGAACGCTTTTCAAAGTCTACTCCTGTTTGATTGGTAAGGAGGGCTACTCTTTTTCCTGCAACAAGATAAGTATATTTTGCAAGAAAAACTTCGAGTCCAGAATACACTCTCGCTTCCATATTATAAGAGAAAAACGTGAAGACTATTACAATAGCGAATTTTGCAAAAAAACAATGCTTTAAAGTATTTTTCACTCTTTATTCTTTGTAATATTGCCTATTTTATTTATGTGGATTTTTCCTTAAAAATATTATACTCCAAACTCGCAAGTAAGAGATGATAAAATGCTGTTATCATACTTGCCATAAGTCCACCAAAAACAAAATAATTTCTGGTGTCGAAAATAAAAACTATCAACAATATCAGAGAAAATGTAGAAAATTCAGTAAAAGCAAAACGCAATGAAATCCATTTTGGCAGAAAAATATTCCCAATTATACCATTTCTTCTATCGGTTAGGGTAAACATAGCAACATTTCTAATGTGTCTAAAATGCATACATGCCTCAAGTATAAGAAACATCCCACAAAAGAATTCATATATTCGCCAGCTTGCAAGCAATCTGCAAGAATATAATATCAGCCAGACAAAAAGAGTAGTTAAAAATAATTCTGAAAGATATCTAAAAAACAAAATTTTACCATGATTAATCTCAAATTCACTTATAGCCTTAATATTGTAACCTTTTTCAAAAGTACATATTTCTTTTACTTTTTTATTATATAACATTCCTCCCCACCAATCCATTAACCAATCGGAGGAATAAATTATAGCCCAAAGCAGGGTTATTGTTTCTGGTTTATAAAACTGAGCACTATCAATAAGCATAATTTTAAATTTTAAAGGAGATTTTTAAGGGCTTCTTTACCTTTGTCAGAACTTTCTTTTGCATCAGTTTTTTCTTTATCTGAAGGGGCAGTCTTATTTTGCTCATCTTTCTTTACGTCCTCTGCAGCCGGCTCTTCTTTACCTTCCGCCCATGCTTTTATTTTATCTATTTGTTCCTGGAGCTTTTGTATTTCAGCCTCTTTTTTGGAACAATCTTTGTTTTTTTCCTTCAATTTATCTACTTCCTCCTGAAGTTTTTCCTGCTTTTGCTCAAGAGGTTTAATCATTACATCAACTTTTTTCTCAAGTGCTTTTTCTTTTTCTCCTATTTTCTTATCTATTTTCTCTTTATCTTTATCTTTTTTGGCTTTTTCATATTCCTCTTTTAGTTTTTGAATTTCTTTTAGATCCTTTTCAAATGGGTTTTTCTCTGTTGTCCCAGCAAAAAGGATAGAGGAAAAAACGGCACAAAGAAAAATTGTTGCAATTTTGATTATTTTCATACTTGTACTCCTTTTTTTACTTAAACTATACCTTCATTCACTTAAATCAAGTGAAATTTGAAATGAAACAGCATTTTTTGAAAAGCTTTCAACTTCAAGAGGACTAAAATATTTTTCGAGATATTCAGCTATGGTGATTTTTTCTAGCGTAGGTATCAAAAAGTCCGGTTCAATTTCAAATATAGGGTATAGGACAAACAACCTTTTTAAAGCTTCTCGATGCGGAATTTCCAATCTTTTCGATTTCACTATTAATTCATCATAAAAAACTATATCTACGTCAAGTGTCCTTGATGTCCATTTCGAGTGTTTTTCAGGTCTACCACATTTAATTTCAATATTTTTACAAAGGAGAAGTAAATCCTCCGGGCTTTTATTAGTTAATCCTGATATTGCAGCATTAAAAAAATCTGGAGTGCCATCTGGACATCCAAATGCCTTATTTTTATAAACTCGGGAGCATTTCAAATTCTTTAAATTCTCCCTTTGAAGTTCATTAATGCAATACATAAAGTTATCCTCTATTTTGCCTATATTTGCACCAATAGAAAGTATCACTTTAAAGTATTTTTTTTCAAAAGTCATTGATAAAATCCTGTTTTTATATTGGAATATTGAAAAATATAAAATATATTAATAGCTCAATTAAAAAATGTCAATAAAACTTAATTTAATGAAAATTCTAGTGATAAATGGCCCAAATTTACAGCTTCTTGGAAGTAGAAAACCTGAAATTTATGGTAAGAACACTTTACAAGACATAGAAAGAGATTTAAAAGCTCAGGCAAAAAAACTTGGGGTAAAATTAGTATTCTTTCAAAGCTGTATTGAAGGAGAGCTTGTTGAAAAAATAGGAAACTCAGCCAGAAATGGTTTTGATGGTATAATTATTAATCCGGCAGCATACACTCACACGAGCGTAGCCATCAGGGATGCTATAGAAGCCTCAAACTTACCTACCGTTGAGGTACATTTGAGCAACATACATAAACGAGAAAGCTTCAGAAAAAATTCTATTACCGCAGAAGTGTGTAGTGGGCAGATAAGTGGTTTCGGAATCATTGGCTATCGCCTCGCATTACAAGCCCTTTATGATATGAATAAAATGAAAAATAATTAAAAGTAAAAATCAGGAGACCTAAAAAATGGATATTGACAAAATCAAACAGATAGTGGAAATGATGTCAGAACATGATATCAGTGAGTTTAAAATCGAATCAAAAGATAGTAATTTATGTATAAAAAGAGGAAGCGGTATACCAATTATTCAACACCATGTTTCCCCACCACCCACATTGGCTGTACCATCATCTCAACCACAAGTTCAACAAGCTTCTCCAAAAACTCCGGAACCGACACAAAATGCACCTCAACCTGCCAAAAGAAATACTATTGATGCGCCGATTGTTGGCACTTTTTATAGAGCGCCATCTCCGGAAGCACCTCCTTTTGTAAAAGAAGGAGATAAAGTAACTCCAGATACTGTCGTATGTATTATTGAGGCAATGAAAGTAATGAATGAAATCAAAGCAGAAAAAAGCGGCATTATAAAGGAAATTCTTGTGGAAAATGCCAAACCAGTAGAATATGGACAACCCTTGATGGTAATAGAGTAATTTTTTGGGAGTTTTATGTTTAGAAAAATTCTGATTGCTAATCGTGGAGAAATTGCATTACGCATCATCAGAGCTTGCAAGGAGCTTGGAATAAGGTCCGTTGCAGTTCATTCAAAAGCAGATTCAAATAGTTTACACGTGCATCTTGCTGATGAATCAGTTTGCATCGGAGAATCATACCCTTCTTCAAGTTATCTCCAAATTCCTCAGATAATTAGCGCCGCTGAAATATGCGATGTTGATGCGATACACCCAGGCTATGGTTTTCTAGCAGAAAATGCTCATTTTGCTGAAATCTGTGAGTCTTGTAATATAAAATTTATAGGACCTGGGCCGTCTCAAATCAGAGCAATGGGCGACAAAGTTGCGGCACGGCAAACTATGAAAAAAGCTGGTGTCCCGACTACCCCCGGAAGCGATGGAGCAGTTGCCGATGAAAAAGATGCTAAAAAATTAGCTGCTGCTCTCAAATATCCTGTTATCATAAAAGCCGCTGCAGGTGGCGGCGGTAAAGGTATGCGAATAGCACATAATGAAGCTAGTTTGATCCAGGGATTTCACGCAGCAAGATCAGAAGCAGAAAAAGCTTTTGGAAATCCAGAAGTTTACATAGAAAAATACATTGAAAAGCCAAGGCATATCGAAATCCAAATTCTCGCCGACTCCCATGGCAATGTAGTCCATCTCGGAGAACGCGACTGCAGTATTCAGCGCAGACACCAAAAACTCATAGAGGAATCTCCATCTCCTTTCTTAACTCCAGATTTACGTAAAAAAATGGGCAATACTGCCATTAAAGCAGCAAGCTCAGTAGGTTATACAAACGCAGGCACCGTGGAATTCCTCGTAGATTCAAATAAAAATTTTTACTTTATGGAAATGAACACAAGAATTCAGGTCGAACATCCAGTAACAGAAGAAATTACAGGAATAGACCTGGTAAAAGAGCAAATCCTGATTGCCGCCGGGGAAAAGTTGTCTTTTAAACAAAAAAACATCTCCTTCAACGGACATGCCATAGAATGCAGAATTAATGCAGAAAATCCTTATAACAATTTTAGCCCTTGTCCTGGAAAAGTAAACCTCTTCCATCAACCCGGAGGAAAAGGCATCAGAATCGACTCCCACGTATATAGTGGCTATAGTATTCCTCCTTACTATGACAGTATGATTGCCAAACTAATTGTCCACGCAGAAAACAGAAAAATAGCAATAGCTAAAGCCCAAAGAGCTCTCGATGAATTTATCATCGAAGGAATCGCTACAACTATTCCATTCAGCCAATTCGTTCTCTCATCAAAAGAATTTGTTACTGGTGATTACGATACTGGATTTATCGAAAATGCCATAAAAGACGGACGCTTTTCACATAAGTAAGTCAAATCAAGGAGTTTGACAATATGTTAGATAGAAAAAATAAAATTCAAACTGGAAATATGGGCGGAGCTCTCAAAAGTGACGGCTCAGAAATGGGACAAATTCGTATACATGAAAATGTAATCGCCAGCATAGTCCGTAAAACTGCATGCAGTATTAATGGAGTAAAAAGGATTGCTGGTAGTCATTTCGTAGACAATATTGCTGAAATAATAGGCAGCAGAAAAATTGGAGATAGAGCAATATCTGTTAATTTGGACGGAAATAATGTATCAATAGAGGTAAAATTAAATCTAACTTATGGCTCTCACATACCAACAGTAGCAAGTCAAGTACAGTCTTCAATCACTTCAGAAGTCGAAAATATCACTGGTTTAAATGTAAAAAGTGTCACTGTAATAGTTCAGGAACTTGAAGATTCAGAACAAGAAAAGGAGGAATAAGCAATGACAATTGAAAATCTCATATCCCAATTATTTGACATTTTGTTATCAGCAAAAGACATTGAATTGCAAAATTTTAAACATGGTTTTTTTGCTGGAGTAATAACTTTTGCGATTCTCGCAATTATTTTACGGCTTATAATCTTTCTTTTCTCTTCTGGAAATAAGAAATCACGTGGATTTAAGATATCGAACGAAAGCGGCTCAATAATAATTTCAGCTCAAGCCCTTTCAGATTTGGTAAAAGGCGTTGGAAATAGTATAAAAAATGTAGAAGTCTCAAAAGTAAAATTAATTGAATCTGAAAATGATAAAAACCTATTTCTTGAAGTTCATCTTGTAATGGGGGGAGCAGATACAAAATTTGGAGAACTATCAGCAATTCTCCAGCAAAAAATACTCGACTCTATAAAAGATAAATTTGGAGTTGATTGCATTAAGAGTATTTCAGTTTTTATTGATAAAATAGTAGATTCAAAACCGGTATAGTAATAATATAATCTTTCTTAATTAGTTTTTTTAGCAATGTCTTTTTTATCTTTGCTTTTTAATGATCCAAAAACTTATTTTCTTTGGGTTTTTCTCGTTATATTTTCTGTTTCCGTACATGAATATTTTCATGCACTTTCAGCCCATTGGCAGGGGGATAATACTGCCGCAATTCACGGACACCTAACCTTAAATCCCCTTGTCCAGATGGGAATAACATCAATAATTTTTCTTTTTTTAATCGGTATTGCTTGGGGCTCAACACCTGTTAACCCGACAAACTTTCGGAAACGGTATAGTCATGCAATTGTAAGTTTTGCAGGTCCCTTTTCAAATATATTGCTTTTTCTCTCTTTTTGCTTAATTTTAGCAATATCAATAAAATTTAGATTTTCTAATGAAGGACTCTCCGTTCTTTGCCTTCTCGGCGCTACATTAAACTTCGTCCTTTTCGTATTTAATATGCTGCCCATTCCCCCTCTTGATGGTTTTACTGTAGCAAGTCATTTCTTTCCATCTCTTGCAAATAGAAATTCTGAATTGAAAAATGCTGCAATGTTTATAATTTTTATTTTCGTATTTTTATCTTTTGATAAACTATACGCTTTCGGTAACTACGCAACAACTTTTACCGTCGGAAAATTAATATATTTTATGAGTTAAAATGTCTGAGAATAACATAAAGATATGGACTGTTTCCGAAATTAATCACCTTGTAAAGGATTTTATCGAATCAAATTTGCCCTATAATATATGGCTGGAAGGAGAAATCTCTGGCCTTACAAATCATAATTCAGGCCATGTATATTTTACTTTGAAGGATAAAAATTCCCAAATACGAGTTACTTTCTTTAATGGGAGGGAACAATCTCTAAAGCTGGGCCTAAAACAGGGCAGTATGGTAGAAGCTCTTGGAAAATTATCCGTTTACCATCCCCGCGGAGAATACCAATTTAATGCTATAAAAATAAGACTCAAAGGAATAGGCGATCTACACAGAAAATTCGAAGAATTAAAAGAAAAGCTCCAAAAAGAAGGTCTCTTCGACAAAGAAAGAAAAAAAAGAATTCCTCTACTGCCCTTAAGAATCGGTATCGTCACCTCACCAGACGGTGCAGCCATCAGGGATTTCCTCAAAGTAATAAAAAATAGATTCCCAAACCTTCACATACGAATCTATCCCGCAGCAGTACAGGGAGAAGGAGCCGAACTTCAGATCGCAGAAGGCATCCGCTTCTTTAATAAAACGGCTTTCCCAGACGTAATAATTATAACCAGAGGAGGAGGAAGTATAGAAGATTTATGGGCTTTTAATGAAGAATCCCTTGCCAGAAGTATTGCCGAAAGTAAAATACCTGTCATCAGTGCAGTCGGACATGAAATAGATTTTACAATATCTGATTTCGTTGCAGACCTTAGAGCTCCCACGCCTACCGCAGCAGCAGAAATTGTAATATCAAAAGAAGAGGATTTTCTTATAAAAATCAAAGAGTTAAAACATGATGCCGAAATGGCCCTAAAATTGAAACTCGAAAAGTCACGCTCAAAATTACAAGAACTAAAAGCCAATAAGATATTCTCAGACCCTCATTCTATAATAAGAGACAAACAACAAAATCTTGATGAAATCAATGAAAGATTATGCAATAGTATAAAAAATATGATTGAAAATAAAAAACAAAATCTTAATTTACTTATTGCGAAAATCGCAATGCTCAGCCCCTATAAAGTTCTTAAAAGAGGATATACAATCCTTCAAAAAACTGACTCATCTATAGTGGATAATAGTTCAAAAACGAAACCTGGAGAAAAACTTACAGCAATTCTTGCTCATGGAACTTTAAAATTAATCGTAGAAAAAAGTGAAAATTAATTAAGATATTTTTTGAGCTTATGACTTTTTTAAAAAAAACTAAAAAGAAGGAATGAAAAGATGACATCTGAAAAAATTTTTCTCGGAGAAAAAAATGATATCCCATTCATGGAGTTCTTTAAGAATGATTCAAAACAAAAATTACCTGCAGTAATTATTTTCCCTGGAGGCGGTTATGCACATAGAGCAAAACATGAAGCAGAACCAATTGCGCAGGAATTCTTAAGAGAAGGTTTCCACGCTTTTGTCGTACAGTATAGAGTTGCTCCACACAAATATCCAGCCCCATTTATCGACGCAGTAAATGCAATCCAATATATAAGACAAAATGCTGAACAACTTCTAACCATACCTGATAAAATTGCTGTTTGTGGATTTTCCGCCGGCGGACATCTTGCAGCAGCAACTGCTTTTTTTGAAGGAAGCGAATATCCTGAGCTATCAGCATCTATAATGGCTAAATCGCGCCCCAACGCTGTGATATTATCTTACGCTGTTATTTCTTTTCTCCAATACGTCAATGAAGGAACTATGAAAAACTTACTTGGAGAGGAAAATCCATCTGATAAATTAAGAGAAAAATTTTCATGGGAAAAACAGGTAACGCCATCATCCCCACCGGTCTTCTTATGGCATACTGCCGATGATGCAGTTGTCCATGTAAAAAATGCATTACTCATGGCTAGTGCGCTCAGTGAAAACTCAGTTCCCTTTGAAATGCATATTTTCCCACACGGTAAACATGGACTCGGATTAGCTAAAGATGATTTGCGAATTTCGCAATGGCTCCCACTTGCCGCGAGTTGGTTAAGACAAACTTTCTCAAAATAAAGTAACTTTTTGAGTCACTTTTTACTATAATTTGGGATAAAAATTATTGAAGTGCATATTTATTGGCAATACTTATACCACTCAATATGGAACCTGTAATACCTAAAAAACCTTGATCTGTACCACAAACATATAAGTTAGGAACTTCTGTTTTACCATCCTTGGCTTTAACAGGTGAACCATAAATAGCACCATTTTTATGTCCTGTCCAGCGAAGAATAGTTCTGGGCGTAAAAGTATCGCTGAAAGAAATATCTTCTCTGCTAATCTTCGTATTCAAAAGTTTTGCGATTTTCGCAAGCGCTTCTTCTTCAAATTCCAATTTCAACTTTTTATATCTTTCAGGGGATTCGTCGATCCAGTATTCAAAATTTGCCAGAGTCGTCAGGCGTAAAAAAAAGACTTCTGGCCTTGAACTAAGATATTTGAAATTTGTTGGAACACAGAACACTCCACTCTCAGTGCTGTAGGCTTTTGATGGTTTCTTAAAATCAAATTTATCCGTTTCACAAAAAAATGTGCAGGCATTTCTAAAATCCGCAAATTCTTTTACAATAGATTCTTTCAAACAAAAAATTGCCTCACAAAAAGCAATCTGCCCATATGATTTTCTCCGAGTCTGCGAAATTTTATCAACAAGATCCAAAGTTTCATTATATCCAATACAGGAAATTATCTTTTCAGCAGTTAGTATAGATCCGTCTGACAATAATATCTCAAAAATGCCGCTGCTAAGTGGAGAAATCTTCTCAACGGGATTCCTATTGATAATACTACAATTATTTTCCTTTAATTTTTTTTCCAGAATTCTGATAATTGTTTTTATTCCGCCTTCAGGACGACATAATCCCTCCATAAATATGCTACGAAACATAATTACAAACTGAGATAAATCCATATCTTCTTCACAAGCATTTCCGTAATACATCAAAGGTAAGAGAATTATATCTTCAAAAGTCCTGTTATTGATAAAGGACCTGAGAACTTGTCTTGTCCATCTTTTCTCTTTTTCCTCTATTGAAAAAGCATTAAATTCTGAAATAAAATCTACAAGCTTATCAAATTGCTCTGAATAATCACTAAATAAAAGTTTAAACTTTTTCTCCGTTTCAAAAAAATTATTATTAAACGTTAAGGAAATTCCGGGAAATCTTATTTCCGATTGAATCTGTTCTATCAAATTCAAATCATCATAACGTATTCGCAATTGACGCAGTAGTTTATTGAGAGGCAATGAATTATCATCATTCTTCCTGCAAAAATTAGTCATAGCATGAAGTCCACTATCAATCTCAATCCTATTCCTATAGTAATAAGTGTTGAGCCCGCCAAAATTACTGTTCTTCTCCACGAGCAGTACTCTCTTTCCGAAATGAGATAGGCGAACTGCCGCCGCCATACCTGAAAGCCCCGCACCTATTATTAAACAGTTATAGTGTTTTTTTTCTTTAGTTAATGTCATTTTACAAAACTTCTTCTTTTTTTAGTATTTCTGCTAAACAAGATGTTAATTTATCACAGTCTCCTGCCCCAACTTCTGCAATTATTGTATTTTCTCGTGTTTGACTTATGATTTTTATAGCAAGAGATTTAAAATCCTCATTTGCGAAAATCGCAAAATTTCTATTTTTTTTACGATTAAGTTCCTGACAGAGTTTTTCTGAATCTATTTGATCGGAAGGACACCATGCGGAGAAAACAGGTAAGACCGTTATTTTATCAGCTCCGCTTAAAATTTCCACAAATTCATTGAAATATTTCTTTAACCTTGCGTATCTATGAGGTTGAAATACAATATGTGTTTTTCTATTAGACTTTATTTTCGATAAATACTGCATTAGAGCTGATAATTCAGCCGGATGATGAGCATAGTCCTCAATTAGAAGCACTTTTTCGTTGTGATATATTCGATTTATTCTTCTTGATATACCTGGAAAATCACAGATTGAATTCAGGATATCTCGCAAATCAATTTCACTTGCAATATTTATAGCATGTGCTGCTAATAATGAGTTTAATTTCTGGAAATCTGGAAAATCATGAAATTGCGATGGTAAGAGTTGAAAATCTCTGGTGGAGACGACTTTCTTCTGCTTATGATGAGAAAATAGTTTATCTGCTTCATATCCTCCGCCATATATGAGAAATTCCGAATTCTGAGCAAATTTTGCGAAATTCGCAAATAATTCTTCTCTGCCTCCGGCAAAATTCCACTCATGATCATCATCAACATTAGATACTACTCCAATTTTAGGTTTTATAAACACATTTGTACCATCGCTTTCATCGGATTCTGTCACAAAAATATTTCTATCGCCTGCCGAGCCAGATTGGGGCCAACCAATTAATTTTCCTCCTATCATATAGCCTGGATTAAATCCGAGTTTTTTTAGTGCATATGAAATTATACCGGTTATAGAAGTTTTTCCATGAGAACCTGCTACGGCAATAGGAAACTGATAAGATTCTGCGATTTTCGCTAAAAATTCACCTCTTCTAAAAATTCTCAATCGTTTTTCGTTCGCCTTTTTGAGCTCTGGATTATCCGACGTAATGGCAGAAGAAATTATTACTATGGTGTCGTTATTTTCTGGAAGATTCTCAGGAGAATGCTTGCCACAAAAAATTTTTATCCCTTTCTTACGGAGTATGTTAAGATTTTCAGAATCTGAAATATCAGAACCAGAAACATTAGCCCCCATTTCTTTTACAATAATAGCCATAGGTGCCATCCCTGCCCCTCCGGCACCAATAAAATGATAATTCAAATTAATATCTATCATAAATTTTTAAATTCAGTTAGAATTTGCTTCTTCATAATTTTTAATCTTTCTTTAAAAGGTAAAGGCAAAGAAAAGCCCTTAGAAAGTATTTTCTCAATAGAGAGTTGCGAATTTAGAGGACGCCTCACTTCTGAAGGAGGCGGCTCAGGGAGCCGTATTATATTCTTTGGGTTCATTTCCATAACCTCAGCAAAATCGAGGGTCATCTTGTATCTCGTTGTCTTGTCTTGGCCTGAAAAATGAAAAATTCCAGTCTCCCTTTTATTGATAAGAAACAAAATTACCTCTGCAACATCTCCTGTGTAAGTAGGAAATCTTACAATAGAATCTTCCATTGGCCATTCACGATTAGATTTTAATGCGCTAATCATATTTTGCAGAACTGCTGAATTTTTCACTCCAGCAGCAGTTCCATAAAGTAATGGCACTCTTAAAATAATATTTTTGCTAACTTGTTTTACTATTTCCTCTGCCTGAGCTTTTGTTTCCCCATAATAATTTACTGGCGATGGTTGACTATATTCATAATAAGGAGGATTTTCACCTGAAAAGACATAATCCGTAGATATATGAAAAAAGAATGCATTCTTATCTCTTGCGATTTTTGCAAGGGCTTCGGTGGCATTTACGTTTATTTTATAACAATAGTTTTTATCTTTTTCACATTGCTCTGGATTTCGCCATGCCGCTGTATGAATTATACAATCAAAATCAAGTTCAGCAATTTTTAGTATATCTTTTTCATTCGTCAAATCTGCTTTAATCTCAAAGTTATCTTTCGGAGATCTCGCTATTCCTATTATGATAAAATTTTTGCTTATTAATTTTTGTTTGATTTCTGAGCCTAATAACCCTGTCGAACCCGTTATTAAAACCTTCATTTTTTCTATTTAAATTTATCTCTGTTTAGATTTAAGGTTTTGTAAAGTTAGATTTGAAAAATTTTTATTAGAGAATAAAATATGCGCCAAAACACAAAAAAAACAAGGTAAAATATGGCAAAATATAATATAGCTATAGTTGGGGCAACAGGTGCAGTGGGAATTGAGATGATAGAAACTCTGGAGAAAAGAAATTTCCCGGTAAAGAATCTAAAACTTCTTGCATCAAGCCGTTCCGTTGGAAAAAAGTTAAAATTCAAAGGCGAAGAATTCAAAGTTGAGGAACTTACCGAAAAATCATTTGATAATATAGATATCGCCTTGTTCAGTGCTGGAGCATCGAGGTCAAAAGAATTCGCTCCATCAGCAGTATCATCCGGCGCAGTAGTTATAGATAATTCAAGTGCATTCCGAATGGAAAAAGATGTGCCGCTCGTTGTTCCTGAGGTAAATTCTGAGGACGTAAAATGGCACAAAGGGATCATTGCGAATCCAAATTGTTCAACAATAATTATGGTCGTAGCAGTTTATCCCCTACATAAGGCAAAAAAATTGAGAAGAATCATCGCATCTACCTATCAGGCAGCCAGTGGAGCAGGCGCTAAAGCTATGGATGAGTTGAAAGAACAATCAAGACTATTTTTAGAGGGGAAACCTATCCCACCCCCTCATGCACTTCCACAGAGGATAGCATTTAATTTATTCCCACATATTGATATTTTCCTTGAGAATGGCTATACAAAAGAAGAAATGAAAATGCTCTATGAAGGGAGAAAAATCATGCATCATCCAGATTTAAAAGTTAGCTGTACCTGTGTTCGTGTTCCAGTAATGAGAGCTCATTCTCTCTCGTTAAATCTTGAATTTGAAAAAGAAATTACGCCAGATGAAGCAAGACAAATCCTCTCAAAAGCACCAGGAGTTAAAGTCGTAGATGCCCCTGCAAATAAAATTTACCCAATGCCAATAGATGCCTCAGGACAATACGACTGTTTGGTTGGCAGAATCAGGCAGGATATATCATGTGAAGATAGACGCAATCTTGATATCTTTATAAGCGGAGATCAACTTCTCAAGGGAGCAGCCCTTAATGCGGTTCAAATAGCAGAACTCCTTTAACTACAAGATATTTCGTGAATATCAAAGACTTGCTAAATTTAATGTCGCATCGCTATAGTTGCAGAGCTTATGATAAACGCGATGTTCCGGATGAACTTATACAAAATTGCCTTGAAGCCGCACGTTTAGCACCTTCTGCCTGCAACAAGCAACCGTGGCGTTTTGCGATAGTAAAAAAACCTGAATTAAGAGAAAAAATATACTTGAAATGTCTTCTTCCTGGAATTTCAATGGATTGGTTAAGAGATGCCCCAGTTTTTGCCATACTTTGCGCTGAAAAAAACTTCCTAACTCACAAAGCAGCTCCATTCATTTCAGGCATACCCTATCATTATATTGATTGCGGCATAGCCGGTGAGCACTTTGTCCTTGCTGCAACAGCTCAAGGACTTGGAACATGCTGGATAGGTTGGTTTAAAGAAAAGGCGTTAAAAAAACTACTCAATATTCCATCTACAATAACAGTGATTTCCATAATAAGTCTTGGCTTTCCGTCAACAACAGATTCAAACGTAAGAAGAACAGAAAGAAAAAGTATAAAAGAAATCCTCCTGAATATTTCATAAAATACCCAGAATATCCGTTCTTAAATTCACTTCCTGTAAACCAAAATTTTGAATCCAGATATTGAAACAATAAAACCTGAAATAGCTAATAAAATTGCAAAATTATCATACGGAGTCCCTGAATAATAAAGATTAACCAAACTCTCTCCTTCAGGAATTTCAAAAATAAAACTACCATCATCAAGAATTTTCACATTACGTGTAATATCAATACCGTTTACAAGCACAACAAAGCCAGGAAAATAAAATTGCAGAGCGCGAACAAATTGTGATTTCTTTGCAAAAACCACAGCCGAATATCTATAAGCACTGGAATATGACAACTCTCTGACAACTACATCATCGCCTAATACCTCAATGAGGCCTCTATTTCCACGAGCTTTCTCGGGATGCCTTTTTATGTAAACAGGAAAAAACTCATTAAATGAAGAGTAAGAACCAAAAATAAATTTCCTTCCGTCTCGATGCTGAGTTAATACAACCCTTGTATCAGCATCTGAAGTTTTCATATATAACATTTTCTCATAATAAAATAAGAAAAATGCTGGCAAAAAAAGTAATATCACCATAGCTTTTTTTCCTGGAATTTGCGAAATTCGCAAGATAAAAGGAAATATAGAAAAAATCTGCAAAAAACTAATAACCGACAATAACCTCCATGGGAATTGAACCATGTTTATAAAAGGTACTCTGGACCATATAAAACGATTAAATTGATTGTCGAGTAAAAAAAATAGAGATAACAAATAAATCATAAAAATAATTTTAAATTTCCTGTCTTTAGCACAAAAAAAACCAAATACAGCCAGTATAAAATGTGGAGCCCCAAGTTGAAAAGACATTTCGTCATTAATTCCTTTTATTGATCCTCCAAATCCCCAGAATCTTGAAAAAAATTGTGAAATATAAAGAAGATGATTTTTTGTTTCAAGTCCATTCGTTAATGCTACTTTGTAATTAACATATTGTTTCATTAAAAAAGCCGTCAACCAGTATGGCGCGCTCAACGATATACCAGCGAAAATCGCAAAAAACACAAACAAAACAGCAGATTTTGCCTTTGCACGTTCAGTATAAAAAAAAGAAAAAGCATATATTAGAAAACAGAAAGAAAAAAAGAACATTGCAGTAAATGGATGCGTATAAACAAGAATCGCCATTAAAAGAGAGCAGAATACAAAATAAATTAAGATTTTCTTTGTATCAACAGTATAAATGAACTTCTCAATTACAAAAAAAATCCATGGAATAATCATCATTGAAGCAAACTCAGCAAGGTCAGAACGAACATAAATGTCTACATATATATATGGAGTCAAAGTAAATAATAGCGCACTTACAACCGCTCCCAATGAAGAATAATATCGCCTTGCCAATAAATAAACAGCAAAAGCCCCCAAACATAACAGAATAAAAAGCGAAATAAAAAACAAAGTTAAAGTATCTTCTATAAAAAATGAAAACAACAACAAAAAGTAAAAAAAGCCTGGCTGGTAGAAAACAAAATCAGGATAACCAAACCCCCCATAATTATCAGGGAGCCATCGAGGAAAAAGAACCCCCTCAATTATTCCAGCCTTAAATTGTTCAAACAAACAAAGAAAACGAATCCCATCGTGCCCATCAAACCAATTATTTGAAATAAATAGAGGTAAAAATAAAAAGAACGAAAATGCGAAAATCGCAAAAAAATCTCTCAATAAAATCTCTATTTGAATTTTCTCATTCATTTCTTATTCTCACTTCAAGATAAAAATCAGATGCTCTTAAGAAAATAGTCCGAGATTACACCCATAAAGCGATTATATTTTATTGCATAATGAGATAAATTGTTTTTCTGCATAATTTCAGAAATTTTCCTATCTTCATCTCGCATTGTTTCCTTGACTTTTTCCCAATCTTGATAGGATAAAGAAAGGATTTCATCAACTTTTTTTTTGTAAAAAGAAGCACACTCAAGATTTGAATAAGCGTTGACAAACCACGGCATCAAAACTCCAAGTTTCTTAAGAAATAACCCCTGCTCTTCGCCAAATTCCAAACATGTATCATCAGTAAAATTCACTAACTTATACATTTTTTCTTCATTAACATATCCGCTTTTCATGGCAATGTCATATGATTCTGTTCCAGGATAAGGAAAAAAATAAGTCCATCTGAATCTTCCAGGTAAAGCCGTAGCAAGCAGATTTACAGTTTGCATTAAATCATCCTGCGTCTCGAATGGTAAACCAATCATAACAAAAACAGAACTATGCATTCCATAATTGTTTACGATTGAAATTGCTCTTTTTATACTTTCGTTGCTCATATGGCGGTTCATTACTTTTGTTCTGATTTTCTGACTTCCGCTTTCAAGGCCAAATTTTACGATTGCGCAATTTGCTTCAGCAAGAGCTTTTGCTCTGTCTTCATCAAAAAAACCAACATGGGCATTAACCACAAAAGGTATCTCAGAAATCTTTTTGTATTCTTTGCAAAATTCTTGTATATAATCTTTATCAAAGGTAAAAAGGTCGTCATCAAACAGGAACATTTTAATTCTTTTATAATTTTTAAGTAAATATTTAATTTCATCTATTAGTGCTCCTATTGGCACATGTCTTATGTAGTTTAGTTCTTTAAAGGAACACTTTAAATCAGAACGATAATTCTTTACCATCTTATGATTAAAACAATATGTACACGAAAATGGACATCCCCTTGAAGCCATCAAACCAACCCAACCATTTTTTGCATCGATAAGTTTTTGAAAATCAAAAATCGAATAATCTTTCATAGGAAGTTTATCCAAAAATGGAAGAGGCCGAACTGGATTTCTTTTAATTCTTCCATTCTCGAGCCAAATGATATTCGAGATTTGTCTCAAATCCCCTCCTCTCTCCAGGTAATCTACAAAATCACAAAAAACCTCATCACATTCACCAACAAAAACATAATCAAATAAGTCTGTCTTTACAGTTTCTTCGGGCGCTACAGTAGCGTGAACCCCACCACAAGTAATAACTGCATTTACTGTTGCTCTTGCGATTTTCGCAAATTTACACGCATAACTGAATTGATTTGTGACAACTGAAAACCCTATCACATCAGGGGAAAAGTCTTTTATCATCTTAGTAAATTCTTCTTCATCCGGCACAGGAGCAATCTCTTCACAAAGCTGTATTAACTTAACTTCATGCCCTCTTCCTTTCAGTACAGCTGACATATGAGCAATACCATAGTTAAATCCTATTTGTGAACCAATATTGGGATATATAAAGAGTATTTTCATTTTATACAACAGTCAAGAATGCGCTCGATTATATCATTTTCATCAAGGTGAACTGATTTTGTAAGTGTATCTACATGAATAAGATATGATTTATTTTTACCAAAAGCCCTCCATCGCCTTACAAAACGCGTATTATTTGTTCCGGCAAATATTGTTATAGTTTTGATTTCCAGAGCTGCCGCAATGTGCTGGCATGCGGAATCATAACCAATATACAAATCGGAAGCTGCTATCATAGCTGCCGCCTCGCCAATATTTGCAGAGATAGAATATAGGGAATTTTTTTGCGAAACAAAATCATCATCCAAACTTTTCAAATCTAATACAGTAAAGCCATTTGTCTTGAGTTTTTTAGTAATTTTTTCTACACGATTTAATTCTTCTTCTCCAAAGCCTTTATCTAACACTATCGAACATTTTTCTTCTTTTAATAATCTTTCAAGCAAGAGGTATTCGAAATTACCCTCAATTCTTTTCCTCTGATTTCCACCAACGCCCAAATTTATAAATATAATTTTTTCAGTATCATTTCGAATCTTTTCAATAAATGAAGATCCTTTGTTTGCGATTTCTGCAGGCAAGTATAACTTCGGATATGAAAATCTTGCTTTACCAAAAACTTTATCTGCCCAAAAATTTACAAGCTCCGGCATTGAAAGTTTTCTAACAGATATATCAATGTCTCCCCTGCTCCGAAAAAAAAGATAATTTTTTTCAGGTACAAGTGGTAATGTCCCAAGTTGCGACAAACGTGAATCTGTATCAATCAAAATATATTCGATAGGCGAGAGAGAAGAAATTTCTTTTTCAATTAGCTCAAGAACATCCAGCCAGGAAAGAATCCTAACAAAAAGACTACCTCTCCTCTGGTATAAAACCGGAACTATCTTTATCTTTTTATTTCCTCCATATATTTCAGCAAGTTTGGAACTACCAATAAGAGTTAACTCCGCATCAGGAAAGCGGAGAAAAATTCTTTGCAACATTGTACCTGTGATAGCTACATCAGCTCCAATTGTAACTCTTGATAAAACAATAACCTTTTTAACATTGCGGATTTCGCAAGATGTCAAAGCTTCATAGCGAAGTTTTTCTGCCCTATTATAAATTTCATCTATACTGAAAAGTTTAAATTTATTTAAAAATTCATCAATTTTTTTCCCCTGAGGCAAATACCTGCAATAATCTATTATAATACTCATAACCCTATTGTATGCCTCTGTCTGTAATTCCTCAAAATCATCACATAAGCTTTCAATTACAGTCCCAAATAACGCCGCTGAAGCACTTCTATTGACTTTTTCTATTTCAGAATTTGCAATCTCACATAAAAACCTTATATATTCTTCGACAAACTCGTCATTATAATAATATCTATCGAGAAATGACATTGCTATTTTCCCACATAAATGCTGAAACTTTGCCTCATCAGCATTTGAGTCGAGGAGTTCCTTATAATGAGTTCTATAAAGTAAAATATTCATATATTTTATAAATTAGTTCTAAAAAAGATGAGTTAAAAATTTACACCTGTTTATAGTAAAATTCAAAGAATAATTGAGAATAGAAATTAATAAAAGTTAGCTTTTCAAATATTTTCGCAAGTATTCCATTAAAAGTTCAGGACTTATCATTTTCATACATTCATGATTTCTCGGACAAATCCTCAAATGACACGGAGAACATTTGACTTCTGCTTTCACAAAAGAAGTTATTTCGAGTCCATACTCGGTATACGCTGGATTAGTTGGACCTAAAATCACAACTGCAGGGACTTTAAATGCAGTAGCATAATGGCGTGGTCCTGTATCATTTGTAACCAGAATCGATACTCTTTTTATTAAAGCTTTTAAGCGGGATAAATTGAGATTCCCAAAATGTATGATTTCAGTATTTGATAGAGACAATATTTCGGATGCTATTTTTTCTTCGCCAGGCCCTGATACTAAAATTATTCTTGCGCTAAATTCTGCAGAAACAAGGTCGGCAAGTTTTGCGAAATTCGCAGGAGTCCAACATTTAGATGAGCCGAATTTAGCTCCCGGATTGAGGCAAATTATTTTTTCTTTATTGGATATCCCACTTTTTTCAAACAGCAAATCAATTTCTTTTTCATCTTCTTCAGAAACAAAAAGTTCAGTTTCAAGCGGGTTCGGAATTTTAAGCCCCATAAAACGGCAAAGTTCTACATAATAATCTGTCATAGGAATTGCTTTGATTTTTCCATTTTCCTTTAGCGGAACGGGACCATCTACAAAGAATTTCTGGATATTTCGACGATAAGCAATAATCTTTTTTATGCCAGCAAAGTAAATCGGCAAAAACGCCCTGGGAGAGTTTGTAAGTAGTATTGCAAGATCAAAAGATTCCTTTCTTAATTTTATAGCCAATTTAAAAAGTTCATAAAAACTTTTATCCTCTGCTATAATGATGGTATCAAAATGAGGTGACGATTCAATTACACCTAATGCATATTTTCTAACCAAGGCTGTAACTTTTGCTTTGGGAAAATTTTCCTTCACACACCTGAAAACAGGTGTGGCCATTACTATATCACCAACCCAATTAGGACATCTTATCAGGATTTTCAAATTTACAGATTTTTTTTAAGTTTCTTTAAAAAAAAGTGGCGGAGGGAGAGGGATTCGAACCCCCGGTACGGGTAAACCGTACAACGGTTTTCAAGACCGCCGCCTTAAACCGCTCAGCCATCCCTCCGCTTAAGATTCTCTGAAATTCAGAGCCGAAAATTAGGAGAAAAAAATAATTATAATTTAAAAAATGGAGGCGTGAACCGGAGTTGAACCGGTGTAAAAGGTTTTGCAGACCTCTGCCTAACCGCTCGGCCATCACGCCTTCTTCAAAATAAGGTAAAACGAATAATAAATATACCTCTTAATATGTAAAAATCAAAAATAATACATAAAATTTAACTTGTTTTTTTCTTTTACAATCATATTTTAAGAAAAAATTATGGAGCCCCAAAAATGAAAAAAGAATATATTTTTGCATTATTATTTCCTCTTTTCGTGTTTAATTCTTGTGAAAGTATAAGAGTAGAAAATAATGAAAAAAACTCAGAAGGAGAAACCTGGCAAAAACCCATTTCAGAAGGGATGACAGAAGAACAAAAGCTTGCATTTGCAGAAGAATCTTTAGATGAGTTAATAAATGCCGTAAAAGAAGATGATTTCAAAAAATACTTTCGGAGATTCATAAGAGATTCTAAGGACCTTATAAAAGAGTCTGATTTTAAATCCAGAAACAATAAATTTAGAGAACAATGTGGTGAATATGTTTCAAGAGAGTTTATTGGTGTTTTAAAAAAACAGCTATTTGATGTGTATTTGTGGAAGGCAAGATACAGTAAGTTGCCAAATGATGATATACTTTTAAAATTATTTATTGTAGAAGAAGATGGAAAACTTGGGATTTATGCTTTTAATGTTCAACCATTTTAAAAATAAATCACTTTTCTTCAAATATCAACCATTTTGTTTTCTTCAGGTTTAATGGTGAGTTTTTACGGATAAATTCTGCGACTGCATCCCTGATTTTTATCCCTGTGTTGTGAAATTTGCAATCTGTTTTTTCAGCTATACTGGACAGAACAGGAAATCTTCCTCCAGCTCCATAAATAGCAAAGGAAGAAAATGCAAATTCTATTCTCTTAGTATTATCAAATAAAGAACCATCAGGGAAATAGACAGATTTTAAATTTTTATCCATCCCAAATTTACAAAATACTCCCCAAGGATAGATATTTATCCGACTTTCTTCTTTGTTTGTTATCTGTTCTGAAACTATACTTTTAAATTCGTCAAAACTCAGAGAAAGAGTACAAACTGTATCCTCATAAGGTAGGAGCTTAAATAAATCAGCATAAGTTATTTCATAGGTAAAATTGGCAATTCCTGTGCCAACTGAGCTAAAAGCGCATTTTACTCCAGCTGCGTCAGAAATAGCATTTGATATTAAGTGGTGAATATCGGAATCAAAAAAATTAGATTCAATAGCCGGAATAAGTTTTTTTGTATAACCGAGAATTTCTTTAGACAATCTATCACTATCCTCTAATATTCTAGAAATTTGACAGTATAGATTATAATCTTCTGAAATATTTTTATTAATCTCAACAATTTTAGACTTAATATCTTTTAGTTTGTAATGTTCATTATCCTTTTCATCAAATATCATTTCTATTTCAGAGAAAAGTTTTGCGTGCGAACCGGCCTGTACAAACCAACTTGCCGGACCTATCTTCTGTCCTGGGTTTTCC